>ERZ835762.138-NODE-138-length-98440-cov-15.382609_pt1 | contig 98440 bp, 83 predicted proteins | sample MGYA00519687_ERZ835762 | MGnify/ENA primary metagenome ERZ835762 (study PRJEB31850, sample SAMEA3708783) | human gut metagenome | biome: human gut; feature: human-associated habitat; material: faeces | place: China | collected 2014 ... | reverse complement strand
AAAACTTGCGTCTTAAACAGGAAACCTGCGTCTTAAACAAAGTCGGTTGCATTTCTCTTGACAAAATGCTACTCTAATTATACTACCAGACTTTCCGGTGAGAAGGTCTGGTTTTTTTATTTTTCTTTTCAGGAAAGGAGGCTCAGCATGAAAATCGCACTTTGTACGGAGCTGAGAAATGTGGAATGGTTTGAAAGCAGGCTGCGCTCCCTTTTTGATGGGGATGGGCAGCTTGCGATTGACGAATTATGGAATGAGAACCAGCTTGCCCAGGCACTCCGGCGAAGCCGGTACCATGCGGTTGTCATCGCCATGACCGGAGCAAAGGGACTGGAGGCGGCCATACAGGCGAAGCGGCTGGCACCGGAGACACCGCTTGTCTGGTGGAGCGATGATAAAAACTTCGCCCTGATTGCATATCAGCTGCGTATCTCTGCGTTCCTTCCGGCAGACTGCTCTGACCAGGAGCTATATGAGGCGATAAAACCTATCACAAAATGGAGGTGTGAAAATGCGAATTGCGCTGTGCAGTTATAGCCAGAAAGAAAAAGAAACCGCTTTGCTGATGAAGCTGGGCAAAGTAGACCGCTTTGATAACGGCGTATTTTGTACCTATGCCATGCAACGGGATGGGCCTTATGACGCTGTGGTGGTCATGGAGGACGGAGCCAGGGGGATGAATTTCTGCATGAGCATACGAGGGTACAGCAAGGACGTCCCTCTCCTGTGGATCAGCGACCAGGCAGAGTTTGAACCCCAAAGCCGCAGGATGCAGGCGGACACCTTTTTGGTAAAGCCTGTGACAGAATATCAGCTGCGGGAGGCAGTATCCCAGCTGCTTCAGAAAACAACGAGAAGGAACGAACCGCGTGAGGAGGATGAATAAAATGATGTGGAAATGGAAACGGCCGGCCGCATTTTTACTGGCGGCGGCAATGATTTTTACGATGCCGGGCATTCCGGCATTTGCGGTGGAAACCGATGTATCCGCCGTCCATACGGGGTTGTGCGAGCATCACCCGGAACATACAAAGGACTGCGGATATATGGAAGGAACCGAAGGGGCAGCCTGTGAACACGAGCATACTGAGGATTGCTACATCCTTGTGGAGAAGTGTGTCCATGAGCATGACGAAAGCTGTTACCCTGTTTTGGAAGGCAGCGTATCAGAAAATACGGCGACCCCATCTGAAGCAGAGGAGGCCCAGCCGACCGCGTGTACCCATGAATGCAGTGAGGAAAGCGGCTGCATCACAAAAGAATTAAGCTGTCTCCATGAGCGTGGCGGGCATGACGATACCTGCGGTTACATCCCGACCACAGAGGGGACGCCCTGCGGGTATATCTGTGAGCAGTGTAATTCCCAGGACAGTGGGCTTGTTCCCGGTGTGTCCGGGAATGCTCCGGGGGAGTGCATCTGCGAAACCCACTATGAGCAGGGGGCGGTCGATCCCGACTGCCCGGTCTGCGCTGCGGAAGATGCGGATCTCTCTGCCTGCAAGGGAACAGAGCAGGCAACGCCCCTGATGGCAGCTGCGGCAGACGATGAAACCATCTCCGGCAATGTTACCTGGGAGAACAGAAACATAACTACCCCGGTGGTGCTGGGCGGCGACACAACAATCACGCTGAAAGGCGAGAATACCATTACGATTACCGAGACCGTATATACCGCCGCTCTGGATATGTATTACCACAATCTGACCATTCAGGGAAGCGGCAGTCTGACGGTCAATGTTCCTAAAGGGAAAGGTGGTATTGAGGACGGCAATTGGGGCGACACCGCCGGCGGGACACTTACCATAAAAGACGGGGCAAAGATAACCACCAACGGCGGTTCGAGCGGCTTGAGCGCTAAAACCATCGTGATTGAGAGTGGAACGCTGAATCTAAATTCCGTTTACGGTATTGTGACTGCATCCCTGACTATGAACAGCGGCACTCTCTACACCACCGGAACGGCTGCGATATGGAGTGCTAATGGAAAAACCCGAAACATTGACAACAACCTGACCGTTCTGTATTCGGAAGATCAGAATGCAAACATAGACGATATGCAGGTCGGCACAGCGGACGATACAACAAGAAACAAGGAAGTCAAGACCATCTATATCGCCAAGATGGGGCCCCGCGCAAGCCTGACCGTCGACGCGCAGCAGGGAACCCTGCAGGAAAGCTTAGGCCCTCAAACGGCGACCTTCTCCGTTACCGGCAGCAAGGTCAAGATGGACACTCTGAACGTGGAATGGGTGGGCGAGCACACCGGTCTGACGGCGGAAAAATCCTCTGACAACCAGACCATCACCGTTACCGCCGACAGCACCGTCAAGGAGGGCCGCTATAAGCTGAAGCTGACCGCAGACAGCGAAGCAGGATCCTCTCCTAATACGGCGACCGCCACCGCAACGGTCACCGTCGCCGCCGCGCCCAGAAACCCCATTACCATAAACAAGCAGCCGCAGGTCGTATATGAGAAATTAGATGGGGAAAGTGTAGCGGTTGTCGATGTCAACGCCTCTCTGGCAAGCGGTCTGTCCGGTAAAATCACCTATCAGTGGTATGTGAACGGAAAAGAATTTACAGGTACAGGCAGCGGCAGCAAGGAAATCACCCTAACCCAATCCGACCTGACCACAACGGAGGGCAAGGACTGGGAGTACAGCGGCCAGGTCTACTGCAAGCTGTCCTATCAGGACTATACCGTAAATACAGACACTGTCACTGTTACCATTAACACCTGCACCCATGAAAAATACACCAACGAGGGCAAATGCCAACAGTGCGGCGAACCGTGCAGCAAGGATGTGCTCTTTATTCGCAACGGTATCCCCTATACGTTTGAAGGCGATAACCCTAATGTTGGGTTCATTCTGTTCTCCGGCGGAACCGCTTATTTTGTGCGGGATACTAACGCAACCTTGAAAGCGGGGAACAGCGAGCCGGCGAACAAAATGGACATTACGCTGGATCTGCAGGGCCACAAGGTCAAGGCGCTGGATCTGCAAAATTGCCCGTACAACAGCGTCACCATCAAAAACGGCACGATAGGGGATATTGAAGCCGAAGCCCCCGCGGTATTGATATTCGACGGCGTTACAACAGACGCGGACCACTTTTCTAACAGGTGTACCATGACGGTAAAGGGCGGCTGCGTGTTTCAGAGTCAGGTGAATTTCCTCGGGGAAACCCAGCTCCAGGGCGGCACCTTCCAAAATGGTATCTGGGTGGAGACCGGCGCGCCGGCGCTGGCTCTGCTGGCGGACGGATATGCCTTTGCAGACGCTGATAGCAACGACATTTTGAATGCTTCCGATGTAAATATTCAGAATAGAAAGGTCAAGGTGGTCGAGCATACCTGTCTCTATACCAACGGAAACTGTCAATGCGGCAGAATCTGCGACCATGTGGGCAAGGTGGATACGGATGGTTACTGCACCTTCTGCAAAGCGCTGGTGGAGGCATTTGAAATCGGCGGCACACGATACACCAGTCTGGAAAATGCGCTGAATGCCGCGCAGGACGGTGACACTATCACGCTGCGGGGGCCTTTGACCATCGAGAACGTAGAGCCTATCGAGATCAGCAAAAACATTATACTGAACTTAAATGGATTCACCCTGAGCAAATCCCGTGAGGAGGCGCTTCTTTGCATCCTCGGCTCCAATGTAGCCATAACAAACGGCAAGGTGCAAAGCACCTGTGTCTCCAAGTCCGCTAATGCGGTGGAAGTTGGAAAATTTGACCACACAGGCGCAAAGCTGACGCTGGACAATGTCATTCTGGAGGGCAGCATAGGCGGCGGAACTGGCGTCCGTGGACGTGGGCTTTTCATTCGTTCCGGGAACGAAGCTGTGATAATGAGCGGCAAGGTCATCGGCGGCATCTACACGGAGGGAGCGCTGACCATGTCCGGCGGTAGCGCGGATCTGCTGAAATTGGGATATAATAGCGGTATTCGTGTGATCCTGTCCGGCGGCTCCTTTGACAGCATCAAAATCGAGAATGGCGCAGATTACCAGTCCCTGCTGGCGGAGGGCTATGCCTACCAGAAGCAAGACGGCGCATTGGTCAAGCTGTCGGAGATGAATGAGAATACTGCCGTAACCGTTGTGAAGTGCAGCCACCCGGATGACTCTTCCGGCGGGAATGTTTGCCCCTGCTGCGGCTATGCCGCTGCGGTGACAAAGCCGGACGGCAGCATTTCCTACCATCTGACGGCAGGCGAGGCCATCGCCGCAGCTGACGGCGGTACGGTGAAGCTGCTGGCAGATGCAGGCGAGATCACCATCAACAGCCCGCTCAAGCTGGATCTGAACGGTAAGACGGCGGCAAAGCTGACCGTCACCGGAGATGTCACGCTGGCATCCCTGCTGCCGGAGGGTTACACGTTTAAGAGCGGCAGCACCTGGATCAGCGACCCTATCGGTAAGGAGCTGACCAATGTTTCTATGGCCAAGATCCCCATCAAGAGCATGGACTATCCCACCGAGATGAGCATGACTTATGGCGGTGCGGGGACGCTTCTTGTCACGGTAAAGAAGGAAACCGACGCAGGCGCTGTAAGATTCCAGTGGTACAAGGTGGAGGACGGCAAAGAGACAGCAGTTGGCAACGCGACAACAAGCAATCAGTTTAATCTTTCTGCGCAAAATCTGTCCGCAGGCCGGCACACCTTCCGCTTTTCCGCCACTTGTGACGGCTACGAGAAGATGAGCAAGGATATTGTTGTGACGGTACAAAAGGCCAACATCAGCGCAAGTTTCATCACGCCTCCCACAGCGCAGGAAAACCTGACCTATACCGGCCAGGAGCAGGCGCTCATTACCGCGGGCAGCGTGACCAGCGGTGGCACCATGCAGTACAGCCTGACCGAGAACGGCACATACAGTCAGGACATCCCCACCGGCACCGATGCCGGAGCATATACCGTGTGGTATCGGGTGATTGGCGATGCAAACCACAACGATACCGTACCCGCCAGTGTGCCGGTCAGCATTGGGCAGAAGCCGCTGACGATCACCGGGGTAACGGCTGTGTCCAAGCCTTATGATGGCACAACAAACGCGGACATTACCAGCGTGACCTTCGACAACGTGACCTTGAACCGAGGCACAGACTACAACGTGACCGCCAGCTTTGAAGATGCCAGTGTGGGCAGCGGCAAGAACGTCACTGCCACAGTGACCTTGATGGAGCAGACTGCGAAGAATTACGCCCTGGAGCAGAGCAGCTTCATTACTGCTGGCAGCATCATCAAGGCCGCTGCGCCTGACTTCATCAGGGAAACTGCGCTCGTCATTGTAAACGGCTACGAAAAGACCTACACTGTGACGCTCCCCACCCTGCCCACGCTGGAAACTCCCAAAGAGTACGGTGCGCTCACCTATGAGATCGGCGAAATCAAACTGGATGGCCGCTACTACACCAGCGGCGCGAAGGTGGAAAACGGCAAGCTGATCCTGCCCATTCAGAAAAATGACGTGGAAACCACCGGCTCTGTGGGTACAGTGACCGTAGTAATCAAGAGCACAAACTATGAGAACATCACGCTGACCGTCAATGTCAATGCGACCAACAAGCTTGTCCCCACTGTTACGGCACCTACGGCAAACGCCCTGACCTACAACGGTGCAGAACAGGCTCTGGTTACAGCAGGCAAGACAACTGGCGGCACGATGCTCTACCGGCTTGACGATTCTGAGTGGAGTGAGCAGCTCCCCACAGCGAAAAATGCCGGAGAATACACCGTTTGGTACAAGGTTCAGGGAAATGCAGAGTACGCGGATGTGGCAGAACAAAGCTTGACTGTGACCGTAGCGAAGAAAGCGGTCACCGTTACGGCGCTTGATAAGAGCGCCTACACTGGCAGCACCGCGCCCGATCTGAGCAGCCCGGAAGCAGATAAGGATTACAAGGTGGAGGGTCTGGTCGGCGCAGATACCCTGAGCGGCACGGTAACACTGGACTACGCGCAGACGCCGGATATGAGCAAAGCCGGAGAAATCGCAATCAACATCACTGGTACGCTGTCAAATGACAATTATGCGATCACTTATGTTCCTGGAACACTGACCGTTTCCGATCGGCCTTCCAGCGGCGGCGGTTCCTCCTCGGGTGGTTCGGGCGGCGGTGGAGGCTCATCCTCCGGAGGTTCTGACGATTCCGGCAACAATGATAACACCAACCAGCCGGAGGACAAGCCTCAAGCCCCTGTCACCGGTGAAACCAAACCCATGCAGCTGGATAAAAACGGCAATGCGGCAGTGGACAATCGCTCTGTCCAGTCCGCCATCGACAAGGCCAAACAGGATGCGAAAAAGAATGGTACAGCCGAAAACGGGATTGCCGTTACCGTTCCCATCACCCCGGCGACACGCCAGACCTCTTTTAACGTGACCATCAAGGCACAGACATTGGATCTGCTGGTTAAAGAAAACGTCCGGCAGTTTACCGTAGCAACAGACCATCTGGTTTCGGTTAATATCGGGCTGGACACTCTGAAGCAGCTGGATAGCGTCTCTGCTGGTGGTGACATCATTCTCCGGGTAGATAAGGTGGATGCCCTGCGCTCCACCGAGGCCAAAGCCGCCATCGGCACAAGACCGGTCTACGACCTGTCGCTGGTGTATCTCTCCGGCGGCAAGGAGACGCCGATTACCAGCCTGAATGGACATACCATCTCGGTGCGTTTGCCCTACACACCGGCAAAGGGTGAGCAGACAGGTAATCTCTATGCAGTCTATGTGGACGACGCGGGAAAGGTGGAATGGATCACCAAATCCAGCTACGATGCCAGCCAGAAAGCGGTTGTCTTTGAAACCGGTCATTTCAGCATCTACGGCATCGGCTACAAGAACCCTGCCCCGGCTTTCACCGACATTACCGGCCATTGGGCTGCGGACAACATCCTTTTTGTTGCCAGCCGGGGACTGCTCTCCGGCACAAGTGACACCACCTTTAGTCCCAACACCGGCATGACCAGAGGAATGTTCGTCACCGCCCTGGGGCGGCTGGCAGGCATCAACCCGGACAGCTACAAGACCGGGAAATTCACCGATGTGAAAGCCGACGCTTACTATGCGCCTTATGTCAACTGGGCGGCGCAGACCGGCATTGTGGAGGGCGTTACCGTCATCACCTTTGCGCCGGATACCAACATCAACCGGGAACAGATGGCAGTGATTATGAAAAACTACGCTGCCAAGCTGGGCTACACCATTCCCAAAACCCTGAAAGCCGTGACCTTTGCGGACAACGCAAGCATTTCTTCTTGGGCAAAGGAAGCGGTCAAATCCATGCAGCAGGCGGGTATCCTGGCAGGCAAGACGAACAACCGCTTTGACCCTGCCGGAACTGCCACCAGAGCCGAAGTTGCCACCGTCCTGCGGCGGTTCGTGGAGATCGTCATTGACCCCCAGACCGCCAACGGCTGGGTACAGAACGACAGCGGCGAATGGAGCTACTACAAAAACGGCGAGCCGGTCAAAGGCTGGCTCTCCGAGAATCAGAAGTGGTACTGGCTGGACAAGGCAACCGGCAAGCTGTTCTCTAATGGCTGGAAGCAGATCGATGGAAAACAGTATTACTTCTACGCCGACGGCTCTATGGCGGTCAACACAAAAGTGGACGGCTATGCCGTTGGCGCAGATGGAGCAAGGCTCAAATGATCCAGGCTCAAATAGAGCCGGAGTAAATTGATGGAAAGGATTTGAAACAGTTTTGGAGACACTGGAAACCATACAACTGCATACCGCCTAGCGGTAATGGGAGGCTGTTTCCACAGCTGAATCGTCCTTTTTTCGCATAGCGGTATCAAAACAGGAGGCCGCCTATGCGCTACCGTCCCTTTTGCCGAACCTCCGCCTGATGGCGGAGGCTGCGCGAAAAACCGCATAATGTGTCCCATTAGGGCGCAGGTGATAAAACAATCACTTGCGCCCTATTTTTATGCGCCTTTATTCGGCAGAAAACGGGGCAATTCCAGAAACAATTCCATAAAGCACCATGGACAGAAGCGGAAAACTGACAAACCGCCTCCTGCCTGGTGCTTTTTCTGCAAAAAACGCCAATTCGACAGCGTTCCTGACAGCGGCGATCCCAGGTGCCGGTCGCCGCCCCGTTTCGATTCGTTCGCAAATCAACCCACGAATCGAAACGGAGGAACACCATGAGCAATGAAAGAAAACAACGGTATCTTTACATAGACGGACAAGCTGTGCCGGTAAGCGAACAGGTCTACCACGCCTATTGGCACTACACAGCCAAGGAGGATTATTTTACCCGCCAGCTGAAAGCGGAACGCTTCTCAACAGATCAGGATGCCCAGACTGTAGATTTTACTCCCAGCCGGGAGGATTCCCTTGACCGTCTGCTGGCAATGGACAAGCAGTTTGCCGCACAGGATACGCCGGTAGAGGAGCAGGCGATTTCTTCCCTCTGGATGAAGGAACTGCTGGAAGGACTAACGGAGGAAGAACGACAGATCGTCTATCAGCTGTACTTCCTGGAACGGTCAGAGCGGCAGGCCTGCGCTGCCATGAACCTGGTGCTGTCCACCTTCCAGCGGAGGAAACGGACGCTTTTAGATAAGCTGAGAAAAAAGCTGGAGGAAAATTTCTAAAAATCACTTCAAAAGCGGGTCAAAACTGCCTTCCCATTACTTAAGTAAGTGAGGGGACTTGTCTCCCTTCCTGTACTTTGAAAAACAGTGGGGAATACCCGCTCATAACCAGTATGTAAGCTACGAAATCCATCGCGCACCGCGAAAACGGTGAGCGGCCCAGGCAAGGGCGCGACGACTGCCTGCAAGCAGAGACGGAACAAAGGAGGTGAGATTCTCTCCGGCTCCGCTTGTCAGAAGATCACGTCAAAGGCACGAGCATCACCCGATGGGCCTGTATCCCGGCGCTGGCAGCACCGGAAACCGCCATGACCCGCGATGGAGGACGACCGCACTTCCCGTACCGCAGGGTGAAAGGGGGCAGCTGTGGGAATGGCCTGGGCAGTTTCGTCACCTGCCGCCACCATCTGTCAGCCGCAAGGCGTCTGTCACCGCAGACGGGCTTACATACTCCCGTACCGGGGGTGAGCAGTAAGGTGGTCCGACCGCCTGATAATACGGTACACATTTCAGATATAAGGAGCCAGGGACAGCCCGCGCCGGTCTTAGCCAATCACAGAATATTGGGGCAGATCAGACACCGGCAGAGGCTTCCCTGTCCTCATTTCTTGCGGGATGCAAGACCTGCCGCCACAAGCAGACTGCTTGTGGCGCATGGTGTTTCATCCGGCATGGAACAAATACAGCCGCCCAGGCGGCGGAAAGGACGGTATCAAGATGAAAGTGCCTGTTGACAGTATCCAGGTCAACGCCGGCAGGCGGGATGCAGACCGGCAGCACGTTGTGGAACTAGCAGAAAGTATCCGGGAATTGGGGCTTTTGAACCCTATCACCATCGACAAGAGCCATATCCTGATTGCAGGTCTGCACCGTCTGGAAGCCGCAAAGCTGCTGGGATGGACAGAGATTGACTGCACCATCACCAGCCTGGAAGGGCTTCAGGCAGAGCTGGCGGAGATCGACGAGAACATGATGCGCCATAACCTGGATTACCTGGAAGAAGGGGAACAACTTGCCCGGCGCAAAGAGATTTACGAAACCCTCCACCCGGAAACGCGACAGGGAAAACGGAACGGCCAAACCTCTAAAACGGCGACAAGCGCCGTTTTAGGAACGAAGCCCTTTGCAACTGATACTGCCGAAAAAATCGGTATGGCGGAACGTACCATCCGCCAGAAAATCCAGGTTGCAACCAAACTGACCCCGGAAACAAAAGAAGTTGCCAGAGAGCATAAGATCGGCTTCAAAAATGCAGTGCAGCTTTCCCGCCTGGAGCCGGAACAGCAAAAGGAAGCCGCTGGGCTGCTGGCAGCAAAGACGATCCGCTCAGTAGATGAATACACAGCAGCACAGACAGAACAACCGGAACAGGAGCCGCCGCAGGAGGATAGCAGAGAGACAGAGTCTGACACTCCCTTTACATTGGAGGGGCGGCAGTTTACCAGCTTTCGGGAGTCTGTGGCTGACTTAAAAGACCCGAATAAGGATTGCAGCTGTACGCCGGATACTTTTCTGGCTGAGATTACCGCTTTTGTGCGCAAGTTTCAAAGGGAGATCGAATGGTATTCCACTCCCTATTATGAGGCAGTATTCCCTGCCTTAACCGGCATCCAGCTGGATTATCTGCGGCAGCAGACAGGAATCATCTGCTCTGCTGCTGAAACATTATGCAGTCAAGTAGAAAGGAAGGCAAAGACATGAGCTATCGAAAAAAACATTATCCCCCAAAACCAGAAAAGGCCGTACAGCAGACTGCCTTCGTGGACATGGAATATACCAACCCCGGCGTAGAGAGGACGATTTTCAGCGGAAAGCTGACCTCTGGTCTGCCTTATCAGCGTCAGGTAGACGAAAAAGAGGTTGACCGGCTGATCCAGGAATGGGACGACCGGCTGCTCGACCCGATTATTGTCAGCTTCCGGGATGGGCGTTTTTATGTGGTGGATGGACAGCACCGAATCTCTGCTATGCGGAAAATGAATGGAGGCAGGGAGGTCATGGTAGTCTGCAAGGTTTACAGCGGCCTGACCTATGAACAGGAAGCCGACCTGTGCTTCAAACTGGATAAAGCCAAAAGACGGCTGAGTCTGTCCCAGTCTACCAACGCTCTGGCAGAATCCGGCACCGACGCAGAGGTGGCAGAAATCCGCCGCCTGGTGGAGCTTGCTGGCTTTCACTGGGCGCTGGGGAAGAAAAGCGGTAGGGAGTATGAGATCATCGCCACCCGCGCTATTTTTAATTCCTACCGGTTGCTGGGAGGGCCAGACTTCTCCCGGATGCTGGGGCTTTTGTCACACACCTGGCAGGGCAATCCCCGCTCCCTGACTGCCGCCCTTCTGTCCGGTATGGCGCTATTCCTCAAGACCTATGGCACTGAATTGGATGATAACCATTTCATCCGTAGACTGTCTGTCATCGACCCGGATGAAATCATCCGGCGTGGCAGGCTGGATTACAGCACCAGCAATAATTCCCTCCGCTACGCCCGTGTCCTGCTGGAAAAGTACAACGGTACCCGCAGGACGAATAAACAGTTGCCCTACCGCTTTAAGGGCTGAAATTCATCACAGACAGCGCCGCAGATTCGTCTGCGGCCTTTTCTATCCACTCAGAGGAGGATGCAGAATGGAACAGACCACGGCAATGAGAAATCATCTGGCCAGCGCACCAGGAACAATGCAGATGCGGATTGGGAACACCGTCTTTCTGGTGTCCGCCCACTTTGACAAAAACAGCCGGGAATCTGCTGATGCAAAGATGGGGCGTGTCCTAAAACAGAAGTCCAGAGAAAAGCAGATACCCCTTCTGTAAATTTATCGCATTAAAGCGTGAAACTACTTCACAGGGCAGCAAAAGTACGGTATAATAAAGGCGAGTAAATACCTACCGTATGGCTGTCGGAAAGGACGGATTTTATGAATCAGACAGCCATGAAACAAACGATGCAGCCCTGTGGCGTATCCACCTTGAAAAAGGGGGTGCGGTAATATGGCAGGCGCACAGACAGCGTTCCAAATGCAGACGCTTCTCAAAGTAAGAAATCCCTTTGATACAGAAGAATTGACGGCTCTCTATTGCAGGCTCTCCCAGGACGATGCTCTGGAAGGGGAATCCAACAGCATCCAGCATCAACGCCAGATGTTGGAACGGTACGCACGAGAACGAGGGTACACGAATATCCGGTTTTACATTGATGACGGTGTGAGTGGGACGACATTTCAGCGCCCAGGATTTCAGCAGATGATCTCAGATATTCAGTCTGGGCAGGTCCGGCGCGTCATTGTAAAGGATATGTCGCGGTTTGGGCGTGATTACCTTCAGGTGGGAATGTACACTGAGGTTCTTTTCCCAGAGAATGACATCCACTTTATTGCGGTAAACGATGGCGTGGACAGCGAAAAGGGGGAAAACGATTTTACCCCGCTGCGCAACCTGTTCAACGAGTGGTATGCCCGCGACACCAGCAAGAAAATCCGGGCGGTTTTCAGAGCCAAGGGAACCTCCGGGAAACGCCTGAGCAGTCAGCCCGTCTATGGCTATGTTGCAGATGAAAATGGCGGCTGGCAGGAGGACCCCGAAACTGCCCCGGTTGTCCGGGAGATTTTCGCCTTGTTCCTGGCAGGCCAGGGGCCGGCGGTAATCGCCAGGATACTGACCGCACGCAATGTGCCTACCCCCGGAACCATCCGCTATCAGCGAACTGGGAATTTGCAGGGCTACTGCCCGGAAGCACCATGTAAATGGGTTTACCAGACGGTCTGCTGCATCTTAGCACGACGGGAATACTTAGGGCATACGGTGAACTTCAAGACTACAAAAAAGTCCTACAAGAGCAAAAAGGTTATTCAAAACAGCTTGGAAGATCAGGTCGTCTACGAAAACACACAGCCTGCCCTCATTGACCAGGACAGCTTTGACCGGGTGCAGACCCTCCGAGCCAACAGCAGACAGCGGCATATCAAAAGCGGAGAGCCGGGCCTGTTTTCCGGCCTTCTGTTCTGTGCCGACTGCGGCTCTAAGATGTACCACCATCGGGGAAGGTCAGTAAAAACCGAGAGAGAATATTACACCTGCGGCGGGTACAGCAAACGGGTACACCCCTGTACCACCCACCACATTACCCTCAAGGTACTAAAGCAGTTGGTTATGGCAGACTTACAGAGAGTGACCCAGTTTGCCGCAGAGCATGAAAAACAGTTTGTCGATATGCTGGTGGAAGATTCCATGCAGGAGCAAAGACGAGCCTTTGCAGAGATGCAGAGGACGCTGGACACTCAGAGAGCGCGGTATTCCGAACTGGATGTTATTATCCAGCGGCTCTATGAGGATAACATCAAGGGCAAGCTGAGTGATGAGCGCTTCGCAAAAATGTCTGCCGGATATGAAGCAGAACAGAGTGGGCTTTCAGACAGCATCCAGCAGCTGACCGTAGCGCTGTCAGAGAAAAAGGACAAGACAGCGAATATCAACCGCTTCCTTTCTCTGGTGAAACGCAATCTCAGCTTCGAGGATTTGACCCGCGATGTGCTGAATACTTTCATCCAGAAGATTGTGGTACATGAGGTTGACGAAAGCAACGGACAACGTGTCCAGAAGATCGACATATACTACAACTTCGTTGGCAAAATTGAAGGGGCGTAAACAAACAAATCAAAGCGCAAAAGTGATAAAAAAACGGGAAGCTGGCGCCAATTAAGCAACCAGCTTCCCAATGTGAAAATGTGTATCCCTAAAACTTATGTACTAACAGGCATTTCTGGTGTAGAGGATATTATGTGGATACGGTAGGGAAAAATGCAAAGAAAATACAGGAATATATAGCAAATCAGCTACAAGAAGATTTGGAATATGATCAGATGACACTGAAAGAGTATATTGACCCGTTTACGGGTGAGCCAGTAAACCGTAACAAAAAAAATAAGCCCGAAAGGGCTTGGTAAGTAAATGATGTTGCGATTGGCGAATCTATTTCGATGAGTCTTTAGACTCCAGTGCCGGTAACAGACCCTTATAGGGTCAAAACAAACCACCGGCTAAGCCGGTGGTCGTGATTTCAGGAAAATACGGATTTTAAAAGCTCGATAAAGCTTCGTTCTGTTCGATCCAGATAAGAGTCTTTTTTGTATACAACATTAACATCCCAGGCATCAGGATTTTCTCCGTACTGATAGCAGCAGAAGCGGTCAGTTCCACCTAAAGCCTCCGGTGCCCGACTGGGAACTATGGTGATTCCCAGACCGGAATGGGCCAGCTGAACAGCAGAAATACAACTGGAAACCTCCATGGAAACTATGGGGGTTATTTTCTTTTTTCGGAAAATAGAGTCCGTTTTTTTGCGGATGGCATGTCCCTTTTTTATAGAAATAAAGGGCTGTTTTTTGAGAAATGCATCATTTACAATGTTTTGAGCCGGATCTGCCAAATCCTCCTCCTTTACAATACCGGGAGCGGCAATAAGATAAAGATTTTCCCGGTAAATGCATTCTGTCTGCAGGCCGCCGGGAAGATCTTTCAAATCCCGGGGAATAATGTAAAAATTGATTTCATCCTTCAGAAGTGCTGACAAAAGATCATCAGACATGGCTTCATAAATCTGAACATCTACCTGGGAAAACATTTTTTTATAGGGCGGAATCACTCTGGGAAGCATATATCCGGCCCGTTCTGTCGGAAGCCCGAAAATGATCCGCCCTTTTTCTCCCAGTCCGATATCTACTAACTCCCGGCGCAGATTGTCATTGAGACGCAGAATTGTCCGGGCAGTGTCCACATATTTTTCTCCTGCATAGGTAAGGGTCAGGGGATAATTCTTTCGGTGAAACAGCTGTACACCGATATCCTGTTCTATTTTTGAAATAATATAGCTGAGTGACGGCTGAGAAATATAGAGCTTTTTGGCGGCTTCCGTAATGCTTCCGCAGTCTGCTACAGCTATTACATACTGTAAATCACGAAAATCCATGAAATTCCCTTCTTTCTATTATTATAATCAAGAACAATGCCTTGCCTTGGCACATTGCTATACAGAGCAATATACCAGAGTATTCGCTGAAATTCAAGAAAAGTATAGATAAATATATATAACAATCATGCAGATATATGTATTTTACTGTTGATAATAAATTAACTATAATAAATATAGATACAAAATAAAAGAAATCAAGAAGGGAATTGGATAAAGTGAACAAAGGTTCAGGCGGGCAGTCAAAGCTGGAAGCTCTGTTAGAAAGATTAAGAGATTTTTCCACACCGGAGCTTTGTGACGGCGCTCAGCGCTGTATTGCAATGGACTGGCAAATCAAACCGCAGGTAGGAAAAAATAAAATCTGCGGTCCGGCAGTAACCGTGGATCTTCCGCCGGGAGAAGGGGCGTTGGCAGCAGATGTGATTCTTTATCTGAAAAAGGGGGATGTGCTGGTGATTGCCGGGAAGGGCAGATGTGATTGCTCCTACTGGGGGGGATCATCGCAGCATCTGCGCTGCTATGATGGGAGCTGAGGCTGTGGTAATTGACGGAGCATTCCGTGACGCAGAGGGATGTGAAAAGACTGGGTTTCCTGTTTTTGCGAAGGGACTGACTTGCCGAACAGTGGCAAAAAGCGGGCAGGGAACCATTCAGTCAGAGGTAAGCTGCGGTGGGATTTTGGTGCGTTCGGGCGATTTAATTGTAGGAGACAGAAACGGCGTGGTTGTGATTCCTCCGGAGGATGCAGAGGAGATTATGGAGCGGGCTGAAAGCAAGCGCAGGCTTCAGGAACTTCTGATAAAGCAGATGAAAAAAACGGGAAAGGTGATTCCAAAAATTTCCGAAAAGTATCTGTTGGAGAACTGATTTATTATTACAAAAAAGGATGCAAAAGAAAACTTTTTCAAGAGGATTCTGCATCAAAAGGGAATAGATAAAAGGTTAAAAAGTGAAAAGGAGAAAAGGAATATGGCAAAAAATTTATCACGAAAAATTCTGGAAGCCCATCTGGCAAAGCCCTCGGAAATGATTCCGGGAGAGGAAATATACTTGAAGGTAGATCAGACATTAACCCACGATATTAACGCGGTTATGACCTATCTGGCCTTTGAGCAGATTGGTTTGGATCGGACACAGGTGGAAACCAGTGTCAGCTATCTGGATCACAATCTGCTGTACCTGGATTATAAAACACCGGATGATCATATTTATCTGCAGTCTGTTGCAAAGAAATACGGAGTTTATGTGTCGAGACCGGGAAACGGCATCTGTCATGCCGTACATGTTGCCAGGTTTGGAGCGCCTGGAAAGCTGTCTATGGGCGGCGACAGCCACACCCCTCATGGAGGTTCCATCGGTATGATGTGTATTGGCGTAGGTGGAATGGATGTTGCAACAGCTATGACGGGGGTGCCGATGCGGCTGAAAATGCCGCAGATTATTCGTGTAAATCTCATTGGAAAGCTGAAGGCGGGGTGCAGTGCCAAGGATGTGATTTTGGAAATGCTGCGCCGCAATACGGTGAAGGGCGGACTGGGAAAAATTTATGAATATACAGGTCCGGGAACAGCGGAACTGGAGGTAGAAGACAGAGTAACCATTGCAAATATGGGAGCAGAGCTGGGAGCAACCAGTTCAATTTTCCCGGCAGATGAGCAGGTTCGCAGATTTATGAAGGCTCAGGGAAGAGAAGATGAATTTGTACAGCTGGAGCCGGATGAGGGCTGTGAATATGACGGAGAAATTACGATTGATCTTAGCAGCCTGGAACCACTCATTGCCTGCCCTCACCAGCCGGACAATGTAACAACGATCCGCCAGGTGGAGAAAAAGAAGGTACAGCAGGTCTTAATCGGAGGCTGTACCAACGGAAGCTACAAGGATATTGCAAAGGCAGCTTTAGTTTTAAAGGGACATCACGTTCATGAGGATGTCAGCTGTACCTGTGCAGTTTCCTCCAAGCAGATATATAAGCAGCTAATGAGAGACGGATATATCGAAATGCTTCTGGATGCCGGCGTCCGTATGCTGGAGCTGGCCTGCGGTCCCTGCTGCGCTATTGGTCAGTCACCGGCTACAGACGGGGTGGCTGTGCGGACAACTAACCGGAATTTTAAGGGGCGGGCCGGAAATCCTACAGCAAAGGTTTATCTGGTAAGCCCGGAGAGCGCTGCGGCCTGTGCCATTACAGGAACCTTCTCTGCTGCAGAAGAAATTCTGGGAGAGAATATAGGAATTCTGGGAACCATCCGGGAACCAGAGGAGTATCCTGTTGATGATTCTCAGCTGATTCATCCCCTCTCTCTCGAGGAGGCATCAAAGGTTGAGATTATCCGTGGGCCTGGGATTGCGCCCCTTCCCATTCCAGATGCTCCGGAGCAGCACCTGGAATGCAAGGTCAGCTTAAAAACCGTGGATAACATTACAACAGATGATATTACTCCGGCAAGTGCTGAATTTTCCAGTATGCGTTCCAATATTCCGCTAATGAGCCAGTATTGCTATTGCCGTTATGATCCTGACTTTGCAGCCAGGGCAAAAGCGTTGGGAAAGAGCATTATCATCGGCGGAGAAAATTATGGACAGGGCTCCTCCCGTGAACATGCGGCAATCAATCCCATGTACTTGGGGGTAAAAGCTGTTATTGCAAAGAGTATGGCGCGGATTCACAAGGGAAATCTGGTAAACCACGGAATTATTCCCATGCTGTTTGCGGATCCGGCAGATTATGATCGGATTGATCAGATGGATGATTTGGAAATAGATGATCTTCGGGATCAGATTGCAAAAAGAAGAGTTCTGATCAGGGACAAAACAAGAGGATTCTCCTTTGAGGCGGTTTTGGAACTGTCTGACAGTGAACTGGAGGTTATTCTCTGCGGCGGTCAGCTCCGGTATCTGAAAGAGGAGTTGAAAAAAACGGGAGTGATCAAATAAAGAAGCGGAGACGTTGTAACTTATAAAAGAAAGCGAGTCAATTCCGGCGGGGAAGGGGGAATAGAGAAGAGGGCAAAAAATAGGGTGGTATGTAGTTATATAAAAAATTTGGAGGGATAAGCAAATGGATAAAGAAAAGAAAACACTGTGGCAGGAATTTAATGATTTAGGGGGAATGCCTTTATGGCTTTACGTTTTGTGCTCAGCAATTATCCTGGCAGTTATGGTTACAGGAACGTTGGGAACAGATATTACAGCTTTCATCGCAGTGTGCTGTGTTTTTTCTATTGTATTAAATAAGATAGGAAAAATTCTTCCCATCTGGAATACCTATATTGGCGGCGGACTGCTGATGATCTTTTTCGGTACAGCAGTAATTAAGCAGCTGGGGCTGATTCCAGAGGAGTATGTAGAATTAATCGGAAATATGGTTCAGGGTGACGTGAATATTTTGAATGTATTTATTATCGCACTGATCATGGGATCGATTCTGTCTCTGGATCGTCACGTACTTCTTCGCAGCTTCGGCGGTTATATTCCGGCAATTCTTGGAGGCCTAGTCGGTGCGGCGCTTTTGGGATGTGTCACAGGTCTGATTTTTGGAGTAAAGCCGATTGATATGGTGATTAAGTACGTTCTTCCGATTATGGGTGGAGGAAATGGTGCAGGAGCAGTTCCACTGTCTCAGATTTATGAGCAGATATCCGGTGAACCGGCGGCAAATTATTATTCTTTTGCAATCATCATTCTTACAATCGCCAATCTTTTCTGTATTGTTGCAGGAGCTCTGTTGCACAAGCTGGGACAGGTAAAGGTTACGTTAAATGATTACTGCGGTGTTTTGCTTTTGCTGGGAACGGTGTTTGCAGTAGGCCGTCTGTTCAGTAAGGTTTTACTTCCTACAGTTTTTGGAGCGCAGATTCATAATTTTGCATACAGTATTATTTTTGTTGTAATTCTCGCAGCGCTAGGAATTATCCCGAAAAATATTCGCGTTGCAGCAAAGCAGGTTCAGGGCTTTATGGTTTCTGTTGTCGGTATGCTGACTATGGTCGGTATGGGTGTTGACTTTGACCTGGCAGAGCTGGTATCTGCCGCAAGCCCCTCTAATCTTCTGATTGCAGCTATGATTGTTCTGGGGGCAATTCTGGGCAGTGCCCTGGTAGGAAAACTTGTAGGCTTTTACCCTATCGATGCAGCTATTACAGCAGGACTTTGTATGGCAAACAGAGGAGGTTCCGGAGATATCGCAGTTTTGGGTGCAGCAAACCGTCTGGAGCTAATCAGTTATGCTCAGTTATCCAGCCGTGTTGGAGGAGGTATTGTGCTGATTATTGCATCCTTCTTCTTCTCATTTTTTCTTTGATAAACAGAAATGAGGTAAAATACAGTGATTACATGGAAAGAGTTGTCCGTGTCTCCGGAAGAGGAGGCACTGGCAAGAGAAATTATTGAAGGTGGGGCAGGAAAAAGGCTTCCTGAGGAAAAGCTGTATGAGTTTCAGGCTGGAGAAGAGCATTCTATGGAAATCGAAACAAGGGCAGGAAAAACGCATGTGAATTTTTATCTTCCCCTGGGAGAAAAGGAGAATCTGCCTTTGTATATAAATATCCACGGCGGCGGCTTTATTAAAGGAATGAGAGATCAGGATTATGTATTCTGCCGTAATATATGCAGCAGAGCTGGTGTAGCAGTGGCTGATATTGATTATGTTCCCGCGCCTCACATGAGATATCCGGGACAGGTATACGCATGCTATGATGTACTGCAGTATTTTGCGCAGAATACTGCAAAGTGGAATCTGGACAGAGAAAAAATTGCTGTGGGAGGTCACTCAGCAGGCGGAAATCTGGCAGCTGCCATCATTCTTATGGCAATCCATGAAAATGCTTTTGTACCTGCACTGCAAATTCTGGACTATCCGGGATTGGAGCTTCATATTCCGGCAGGAAAAAAGAGAAACGGAAACAGTAATCCGCGGATTCCTTCCTGGAAAGCAGATTTTTATGATAAAATGTATGCAGATTCTGAACTTAGACAGGAGATCTATTGCAGTCCAGGGCTTGCACCGGATACACTTCTGGCACAAATGCCGCCAACATTAATAATGTATTGTGAAAATGATACATTCTGTGATGAGGATGCAAGATTTCATATGCGTCTGTTGAAACAGGGAGTTCCGGTATACGGAAAACGTTTCCTGAATAGTAATCATGGTTTTGTGGTTCAGCGTGTTGGAGAATATGAGCTAGCAGAGCGTATGATCATTCAGTCCTTAAAAGCACTATAATATTATTGCCTATTTTTCTTCTTTATAAATTAAGAAGATGAAATAGGCAATAATATAAAATATTCATTAAAAATCAAGGGAACTGGTTAAATATTTCCGGTAATCTCCCGGTGTCATTCCTTCTATTTGTTTAAAGCGTCGGATAAAACTGGAAACATTATAATATCCAACCTGCTGGCTGATATCTTTAAGCGTAAGCTTGGAATCGGCCAGCAGATCTTTTGCTTTCTGCATTCGAATCTGAGTACTGTAATCCAGGATATTTCCCCCGGTTTTTTCTTTAAAAAACTGGCTTAGATTGGGGAGAAGCATGTGAAAATGCTCAGCTGTTTCCTGAATAGAAAATTCGCATCGGAGACAGTTATTTCTAATATACTGTTTTAAATCATCTAATAAAATATCTGAATTTTGCTTTTCTGTCTCTCGGGGTAATTCTGCTGCCTGCCAGTTAAGCCGTTGAATCAGGCCAATGACATCATCTACCGTTTCCATATTCATTAAATCAGACGGATCTGTTCCATCTGGAAGCAAAGTCTGCAGGGGAGCAGCGGTCTCCATAAAAATACTGATAATATCAAAGCAGATTCCCTTGGCAGCAAATAGAGGCAGATTCTTTTTTTCCATATTATCGGCAAGGATACATACCCAATCATGAATTTTATGTTTGTCTCTGCAGGCTAGCGCATTGCGCAGCTGTTCCAATGCATGCTTTGGATATGCTACTGTATTGTGTTCCTGCTGCTGCAGAGTCTGATAGAGAATAACGGTGCCATTGCCCTTTACAAAGCGATAATCCAGTGCGCTTTTTGCCTCGAGATAGGAACGGGGAATGGAAAGAGTACCAGAGTAACTGTTGCCCACTCCAATTGTAATATCCAGAGAAAATTTCTGCCGGATTTCTATGCGCAGTTTTCTTAAAACAGATTCTACCTGATCTTCTATCAGAAAATTTTCTTCAATTCCCTGAATAAAGATAATCTTATCTGGTTCTGGCGTAAAGGTATAAAAGCATTCCATGGTTTGAGAAAGAAATTTTTGTATGCATAAAGCGAGGGCATCATAATCTTCTACAGCTCCATGTACTTGTACCATTGCAACAAAGAATCGGTTATTGATATAACCCATATTCAAATCTTCCGTATCCATATTAAAGTCTTCGCGGCTTCTATAATGGCCGGTGAGAAGATGATAAATTCGTCCGCTTTTGATTGCAGCAGCGTTGTTCTTCAGCTTATCCGTGAGATACAGGTTCTGGTTGGACAAATAGTCCAGTGTAGTAGAAATCGTTTCGAGACTGTTTTCCTGGCTGCTTTTGCTGTGGAAATTGCCTAATAAGGACGCTTTTTCTTTTAATTTTCGAATCGGAGAATAATTCATCCGCATTAAAATAGAAATAACAACGCCGGAAACCAGAAAAACGAGCAATGTAGTCAGGAAAAGCTCGCGGTTAATTGAGCTTATTTTTTCTACAAACCGCAGACTTTCTGGTATATAGGCGGTATATATATAGCCTGTTTGTGGAGAGCAGTACTGAGAAAAAACGTATGACTCCTCAGGCATGGTATTAGCGGAAAATAAAAGAGCCCCATCCATGTCTTCAATAGAAAAGTATGCTTCATATTTATCCAGGCGGCTGTTGACAAAATGTTCTAAATCAGAAGCACGAATAAAGAACAGGCACATGCCGCGAACCGTTTCGTAATCTGTATAAAGAGGCTCTAAAATTGTTAGAAACGAATCCTTTTTCCCTGGGATTGATATGATCTGTTCCGGTAAAACGATTCTCCGATCTTCATGGATCAATAAATTTCGCATTTCTTCTGGTGAAGTTTTTTCGAACTGGTACATATTGTTTAAAAACAAATCTACGGGACAAGTAGATTTGTTGATAAACATATATTCTTCGCCGCGAAGATAAATTCCAATTTCATTCAGCAGTGGGTTTGTTGTACTGTAGACAGCCATTTGATTGATGTAATCATAGCTTTGCAAGGGATTTTGGACAAAATGGTATCTGTCAAAATTCATGGACATTCGCATCTGATCTGCAGTGGTTGCGATTGTCTGCATTTCTGCGTCAATCATCTGGCCCAAATAAACCAGATCAGCATCCGCCTGGGCTTGAATTTCTTTTTTGTATGCTTTTATAAAACGATGGCTGAATAGGACGTTAATAGATAGAACAGGGATCAGCAGAATTAACAAATAAGAAATCAGGTATTTGAAAAATAAATGGTCAAATGTTTTGTGTTTCATAATTAATGCTCCTAATAAATCGTCATTATGCTTATTTTAGCAAGCGATACAGAAATTTGCAAGGATGAAAAAATGTATTCATTATAAAAAATGTATATAATCCTATATAGTTTTATGAAAAAATGGATGTTTTTCATTATGTATTAGGTGTGGAAAACAATGATATGTGAACTGTGTACAGTTAACAGAAATAATGTGCATTGATTTTGTGCAATTTGAATGCGTATACTAGGGGCAGGAGGTGACTTACGTGATTGAAAAAGCAAAGCAACCATTAATCTTTCGAATCCGGCAAGCGTTTCGAAAAGATTGGCAGCTGTTCCTTATGTGTTTGCTGCCAGTGATTTATTTCATTGTATTCCACTATCTTCCTATGTACGGAGTGCAAATTGCATTTAAAGATTTTCAGGCAAGTAAGGGAATTTGGGGAAGTGAGTGGGCAGGATTTAAGTACTTTGAAAGATTCTTCGAATCTTATCAGTTCTGGCCTCTGATTAAGAACACATTGGCCCTTAGCTTCCTGCAGATTCTTATCGGGTTTCCGATTCCGATTCTTTTGGCAATTTTGCTGAATCAGATGAAGAACCGGAGATTTCGCCAGTTTGTGCAAACGGTAACCTACTGTCCGCATTTTATTTCTATTGTTGTTTTAACCGGTATGCTTTACATTTTCCTTTCTCCGAGAACCGGCTTAATTAACAATCTGATTCAATTTTTAGGGGGGGAGCCACAATTTTTTCTGGGTCAGCCAGAGTGGTTCCGACCGATTTTCGTATTATCTGGAGTATGGCAGAATGCGGGCTGGAGTGCCATCATTTATATTGCTGCATTGGCTGGAATCAGTCCGGACTTGTATGAAGCAGCAAAAATGGACGGAGCAAATAAGTGGCAGATTATCCGGCATATTGATCTTCCGGGAATTATGCCTACGGTGACGATGATGTTGATTATGGAAATGGGTAAGGTTATGAATATCGGATTCCAAAAAGCATATCTGATGCAGAATGGTCTGAATATTGCAGCCAGCGAAATTATCCCTACTTATATTTATAAAATAGGTTTGATTGATGCTCAGTATAGTTACTCCGCCGCGATTAGCTTGTTTAACAACATTATCAATATTATTTTGCTGGTTACGGTTAATAAAATAGCTCAGAAAACCAGTGAAAACAGTTTGTGGTAGGAGGAGGGAAGAAGGATGAAAGAAAAGAAAAAATCGGCCTTCTTTAGAAAAAGCAAAGGGGATCTTTTATTTGATTTATTCAATTACACAGTTTTAGGTGTAATTACTGTGTTGGTTCTGTATCCTTTGTATTTTATTGTGATTGCTTCTTTCTCTGACCCGGACGCAATTAACACAGGACAGGTAGTGCTGTTTCCAAAAGGCTTTAATACATTAGGTTATCAGAGAATTTTTGAAAATATTAAGATTTGGCGGGCTTATGGCAATACCGTTTTTTATACCATTGTCGGTACCTGCATTAACATCATTATGACGATGATATTTGCCTATCCGTTATCTCGTAAAGATTTTTCAGGGCGGAAAGCATTGACATTTTTTATGATGTTTACCATGTATTTTCAGGGCGGTCTGATGCCAACTTATTTGTTGATGCAGCAAATCGGATTGTATGACACTCCGTGGGTAATGGTTCTTCTGCCAGCATTGAATGTATTTAATGTTATTATTGCAAAAACAAATATTCAGAATAATATTCCAGATGAGCTGTATGAAGCGGCAGCGATTGACGGATGCAGTCATTTTAAATTTTTCTGGCAGATTGTGATGCCGCTGTCCAAATCAATTATGGCTGTTTTAATCCTGTACTACGGTGTTGCTCACTGGAATGAATTTATGAATGGCCTGGTTTATCTGCGAGATGAGGGACTGTATCCGCTGCAGCTGGTTCTCCGGGGAATTCTTGTCCAGAATCAGGCATCTGCAGATATGATGAATGATATGGAAAGTATGCTAGAGCAGCAAAAGGCAGCAGAATTGATTAAGTATGGTCTGATTATTGTTTCTGCACTTCCAGTCTTAGTTATTTATCCATTCCTGCAGAAATATTTTGCAAAGGGTGTTATGGTTGGGGCAGTAAAAGGATAAGTTTTGGATGTTTATGGTGATAAGAGAAAATAAAAAAGAGGAGGATATATTTATGAAGCGTAAAAACAAACAAATGATCGGGACTGCATTGGCAGTTACCATGATCCTGGGAAGCTTAAGTGGCTGTGTTCCGCAGAAAACGTCCAGTCCGGCTCCGGAAACAACGGCACAGGCTGAGTCAAAAGAAGGAGAGAGTGATAAGCCTCTTATGAATGAAACAGGTATGCCAATTGTTAATTCTTCTGTTTCTTTTGAAATGGCTGCAAAATCCAGACATAATAAAAACTTTGCAGATTTGGAGTTTTTCCAGAGGTTAGAGCAGGAAACAGGGGTTCACATTGAATGGAATATGAGCTCTGAGGATGGATGGAAAGAGAAAAAGGGTTTGCTGTTTGCTGGAGAACTGCCGGATGCTTTTTATGGGCAGGGAATTTTAAGTGATGTGGATGTTATTAAATACGGAAACCAGGGGATGCTGATTCCGTTGAATGATCTGATTGATAAGCATGCGCCAAACGTTAAAAAGCTGCTCGAGGAGAATCCGGAATATAAAAAACAGCTGACAGCTCCGGATGGAAATATTTATAGTCTTCCGTCTCTGACAGAATTATCTCCAGTTACTCACGATAAGCTGTTTATCAATAAAAACTGGCTGGATCAGCTGGGAATGAAGGTTCCGGAAACCTTGGATGAGTTTAAAGAGACTTTGCAGGCATTTCGTGACAATGACTTAAATGGAGATGGAACTACAGAGGATCAGATTCCCTTTACTTTCCTCTATAACCGTAAGGAAAATGGTCTGTATTCCCTTTTTGGAAGCTTTGGACAGTTGGATCGAGGCGGACAGGTGGATAAAAACGATCATTTTATTGTGAAAGACGGCAAGGTGATTTACACCCCATTAACAGAGCCGTATCGTGAGGCTATTGAATACTTCCATGACCTTTATGAAAATCAGCTGATTGATAAAGAAGGATTTACACATGACTTTAATGTCTATACAGCAAAGATCAAAGCGCCGGAGAAAAATATTGGTGCATTCCTTGGATGGAGCCTTACTTCTACAGCAGGTCCGAATAAGGACGACTTTGTCCCCATGGCACCATTAAAGGGAGCGGACGGCAAACAGATCTGGAATACCTATACTTCTGCCATCAACTCCAAGGGCTCCTTTGCGATTACCAAAGAAGCAGATCATCCGGAAGTGCTGATGAGATGGGTTGATACCCACTTTGATCCAGAGACCTCTCTGCAGATTGACCAGGGATTATTAGGACGTACTCTGGAAAAAGCAGAGGATGGAACCTTCCATTATCTTCCGGTACCGGATGGAAAATCCTTTACAGAGATGATTCATGACTATTCTCCTGGTGTAAACAGTCTGGGTGCCGTTACAATGGAAATTGCATCCAAGCTGGAATTAAATGCAAACCTGCAGGAGCGTAAGGATTTGGATGCTTTCTATGCACCATACAATGTACCGGCAGAAGAGGTATTCCCCAGCGTTTATTTCTCTATGGATGAAGTAGATCAGATTTCTGCTCTGGAAACGGATATTAAAGCATATGTAGATCAGTGTTATGCGAACTGGATTGTAAACGGCGGGATTGAAGCAGAATGGGATAGTTATTTAAAGAAACTGGATCAGATGCATGTTCAGGATTATATCACGATTTATCAGAATGCATATGATCGTTATCAGAGCATGGACTAGACAGAAGTTTTGAGATATCCAGACAACTGCAATTATATAAAAAGAATCGAGGTTAATGTATGAAACAGAATCTGGTATTTATCATGACGGATCAGCAGAGAGCTGACACTTTGGGCATGAAATCCGGAAATACGGAGGTAACACCAGCGCTGAATCAGTTAGCCGGAGAGAGCACAGTATTTGAGCGGGCATATAACACATGCCCGCTGTGTGTTCCTGCCAGGACAGCTCTGGCAACCGGTATGAATCCCATAAAAAATGGAATGATGTTAAATGATCTTCCAGGAAAATATGCAAGAGATCATGAGACTATTCATCAGATGCTTTATAGGGCCGGTTATGAAGTGGCGCATGTTGGTGTGAATCACATCAGCATTAAACCAGGACTTAAAGAGTCCATTCCTTTTGCAGTCTGGGAGGATGATGATACTTATGCAGCCTATGCAAAAGCTAATCAGCTGGATATTCGGAGGAAAGAGGAGGATTCGGTTGTAATTGATGAATTGGCCGATGGCGAATATGCACGCCATCGATATTCTAATGCAAGAACCTCTATCTGGCCTTATGATCTTTCTGATTTTAAGGATGTGTGGTTTGCTTCAAAGGCAGAGGAATTTATTCGAAGAGAGCATGAAAAGCCTTTTGCATTGTTTTTATATATGTGGGCTCCTCACCCGCCTCTCATTGTGCCTCGGGAATACTGGGATCTGTTTAGGGATGAGGAGATAATTCTGCCTCCGGGAACCGGCATTCCATCGGAGGGCGAGCCAGAAGGAAGAAGAAAGGGTGCTGCAGCTCAGTTGGGGAATTATCCGCCAGAGTCAGGATGGAAACAGGGATGGCATGCACATTTGGCACTTAGCCGTCTGTGTGACGATCAGATTGGACGTATCTGCAATGCTTTAAAGGAAACTGGTCTTGATGAGAACACTATGCTTGTATTTACTACAGATCATGGCGAGCATATGGGACAGCATTCTATGTATCAGAAGATGGAAATGTACGAGCCGGCTGTTCGTGTACCGGCAGTGTTCCATCTGCCTGGGCAGACAAAAGAACAGGCTAGACGGATGAAGACTGCAATTTCTCATATGGATTTTGTACCTACTTTAGCAGATTTATTTGATTTGAGTACCAGGAATGACCTGGATGGAATTTCCTTGCGGGAATCTTTAGAAAAGGGAACTGAGCCAGAAGCAAGGGATATTTTTGGCGGATATTTTGGAAATCATCAGTTTGGCGATATGCGCCGGATGGTTGTAAGCGGATCATATAAATATATTTATGATAATAAAGAGGAAGAGCTTTATGATCTGGAGGCAGATCCCTGGGAACAGAAAAATCTTTGCCTGAATGAGGATTATAAAGAAATTGCTTCAGAAATGTATCAGAAGCTGGAGAAAAGAGCCAAGGAACAGAAGGATCCGTTCTTCCAGCCCAAAAAGAAAAAGAATCTGCTTTTTATTTTTGCAGATCAGTGGCGTCGGGATGCCATGGGATTTGCAAATGCTGATCCGGTCAAAACCCCAAATATGGATTCCTTTGCACGGGAATCAGTTTATTGCACCGATGCTGTCAGCACATTTCCGTTATGTTCGCCTCACAGAGCCAGCCTGCTGACCGGTAAAAATCCTCTTCACACGGGTGTATTTACGAACTGTAAAACTGGACTTGCCATGGGACTGAAGGAAGAAGAGTACTGCATTGGTGATGCGCTAAAGGACTGCGGATATCAAACAGGATATATTGGGAAGTGGCATTTAGATGAGCCGGACAAAAATCATTCGGAAAATCCGGAATCAGGTGCAAGAAACTGGGATGCTTTTACACCGCCGGGGGTTCGCCGCCATGGCTTTGATTTTTGGTATTCTTATGGTGCTTGGGATCAGCATATGACGCCGCATTACTGGAAAGACACACCTGAGCAGATTAAAGTGCAGGATTGGTCTCCGCGTCATGAAACAGATGTGGCTTTGGATTATATTGAAAGCCATGCAGGCGGGGATCCGTTTGCACTATTTATTTCCTGGAATCCACCACACAGTCCTTATGATCTGGTTCCGCAGGAATATCTGGATCTCTATCCGGAAGATGTGCCTTTAAAGAAAAATGTAGATTTAACGAATATTCATCACCATACCTATGAACCGGTAGGATATACGAAAGAAGAGCTTATGCAGGTTACCAGAGAATATTATGCTGCAGTATCTGGTTTGGATGATCAGTTTGGACGTTTGATTAAGCGATTAAAAGAACTGGGGATTTATGACGATACTATCATAGTGTTATCTGCAGATCATGGAGATATGATGGGCTCTCATGGTCTAATGGCAAAGCATGTGTGGTATGAAGAGTCCATTGGAATTCCGTTAGTTGTAGGAGGAGGGGCACTGCCAGCTTCCGTCTGCCATACTCTGATTGGAAGTCCGGATTTTATGCCGACACTTTTGGGACTTTTAAATCTTCCCATACCAGAAACCGTAGAAGGAATTGACTGTTCCCAGGATATAAAAGGGAATCCCATGCACATAGATCACGTCTGCTTTTTAGCTGCATGTCCCGGACGGGACGTCTTTTTGGAGGCATTTAAAAAAGCAGGAAAAGAACCGATGGATTTTGGATGGAGAGGGATTCGGACGAAACGATATGTCTACGTAGTTGATGTGGGTTATCGGACAGAGCCGGAGTTAGTAAGATATCTCTACGATCTGGAAACGGATCCGATGGAGAAACATGGAGAAAAAATTGAAAATCCGGCAGAACATCCAATCGCACAAGAATTGGATTTCCGGCTGAGAGAATGGCTTGAAGAACAGGGTGATGGTTTTCTTATGCATATTACAGACAGCGAGAGGTGATAGAATATGAAATCTTATTATGAAGCAGTGGATATTATTACGGAGGCATCTTTGTATCTTCATCAGGTTCATGCAACCAGAAAATTCAGTTTTGGAACCTGGACCAGCAGACAGCATGTTTTTGTTTCGATTAAGGCTGGAGAGGAAACTGGGTATGGAGAAAATATTGTATCGGTGAATCAGCCGGAGGTTTCTTTGGAAGATTGGAAAGCATGGCTTCAGGAACTGGTCGGCTTAACCGTAGGAGAGGCGATTGATTATCTGAGAGCACGTCTGGATACCTGGAGAGACCGTATGACAGAAATGACGGAAATGGCATTGGTGGATTTGTGGGGAAAGCTGGTAAAACAAAATGCACTGGAATTGTTAGAACTGCCGGGAAGGAAACCAGTGTGCGGTGTTTATGTAATTTTAAGCGATGATATGAAGGTTATTGAAGATAAGGTGAAATATGCGATTTCCTGCGGAAAAACGCGATTTATCAAAGTGAAGTTATTTGGAGATGAAAATCTTGACTGCCAGGTAATTGGTATGGTGCGGAAGTATCTTTCTCGAGAGGAAACCTACCTGATTGGAGATGTGAATTGTGGCTATCGTCCGGAGGGAACAGAAAAATCTCTGGAGGATATTACAGTCAGCATGAAGCATCTTTATGAAGCTGGTTTAGATGCATGTGAGGATCCGGCATTTTTAGAGCTTCTGGAGTGGCAGGAATTACAGTCACAGGTTCATCCGCTGTCTCTGATTCCGGATTACCCGATGCGTCCTTCTCGTAAAGCAGAAAAAACGATTGTTGAGGGAATGGGAGACTGCTACAACATTCATCCTGGCTCTGCTGCATCAATTTTTGATGCGATTTCCCTGGCGGGAAGAATTCGCCAGTTGGGGGCGGACTTAATGATTGGGGATGACAGTCTGGTTGGTCCTGGCTGTACCATCTGGCAGCAGCTGGCGATTGGACTTTCTGCCCAATGGGTAGAAGCAACAGAAAAGGAAGATGATTCCGACTTTTTCTACGAATGCATCCGAAAAATTTCGACGGACAGTCATACGAATCCCATTGTGTATCAGGATGATTGCTATGGGTTTGGGCTTTATCTAGATGAAAAAAGACTGGCAGATTCGTGTGACCAGGTTCTTCGGGTTACATTGCCATCAGGTGTGTAAAGCTTGCTTTTTTTTCTTCTCCTGCTTGCAAAAATGTTTTAAATGAAGTACAATAGACGCGGATCGTCAGTTTTTAGACAAACACTGACGGCAGCAACTATGGCAGCGGATTGGGAAACCGATCATAAAATAAATAAGAGGAGAATTCACAATGAGCAAAAAACCGGTGGTATTAATGATTCTTGACGGATATGGCTTAAACGACAAGTGCGAGGCTAATGCTGTCTGTGAAGGAAAAACCCCAGTGATGGATCAGCTGATGAGCCAGTGTCCTTTTGTAGAGGGACAGGCCAGCGGAATGGCAGTTGGTCTTCCGGAAGGACAGATGGGAAACTCTGAGGTAGGACATCTGAATATGGGTGCAGGACGTATTGTATATCAGGAACTGACCCGCATTACCAAATCCATTCAGGATGGCGATTTCTTTGAAAATAAGGCATTTATGGCAGCAGTAGAAAACTGCAAAAAGAACGACTCCGCTCTGCATATGTTCGGACTGGTTTCCGACGGCGGCGTTCACAGCCACATTACCCATATTTATGGTCTGCTGGAGCTGGCAAAGCGCAACGGACTGAGCAAGGTATATGTACACTGCTTCCTGGACGGCCGTGACACACCTCCGGCATCCGGAAAGGACTATGTGGCAGCTCTGGAGGCCAAGATGGCTGAGCTGGGCGTTGGTAAGGTAGCAACAGTAGCAGGCCGCTACTATGCAATGGATCGTGATAAAAACTGGGATCGTGAGGAGGTTGCCTATAAGGCGCTTACAAAGGGCGAGGGCGTTCAGGCAGAGAGTGCTGTTGCAGGCATTCAGGCTTCCTACGATAACGGCAAGACTGATGAGTTTGTTATGCCTATGGTAGTGATGGAAAATGGCGCTCCGGTGGCAACCATCAAGGACGGCGATTCCATTATTTTCTACAACTTCCGTCCGGACCGGGCAAGAGAGATGACCCGCATTTTCTGTGATGATGAGTTTACTGGCTTTGATCGCGGTGAGAGAGTGAAGACTACCTTCGTATGCTTTACCGATTACGATGAGACAATTGGCAATAAGCTGGTTGCATTTGAAAAAGAGTCTATTACCAATACCTTTGGTGAGTTTTTGGCTGCTCACGGCCTGAAGCAGGCCCGGATTGCCGAGACAGAGAAGTATGCACATGTAACCTTCTTCTTTAATGGCGGTGTAGAAGAGCCCAACGAAGGCGAGGATCGTATTCTGGTTCCGTCTCCCAAGGAGGTTGCAACCTACGATTTGAAGCCGGAGATGAGTGCTCCTGCTGTATGTGACAAGCTGGTTGAGTGCATTAAGTCCGGCTCCTATGATGTGATTATCATCAACTTTGCAAACCCGGATATGGTAGGCCATACCGGTGTTGAGGCAGCAGCAATTAAGGCAATTGAGGCAGTAGATGAGTGCGTGGGAAGAGCAGTAGACGCTGTTAAAGAAATGGACGGCGTAATGTTTATCTGCGCAGATCACGGAAATGCAGAGCAGCTGGTTGATTATGAGACTGGCGAGCCATTTACTGCACATACCACCAATCCGGTTCCCTTTATCCTGGTAAATGCAGATCCGTCTTACAAGCTGAGAGAGGGCGGATGCCTGGCAGATATTGCTCCGACTCTGATTGAGCTGATGGGCATGGAACAGCCGAAGGAAATGACCGGAAAGTCTCTTCTGGTAAAATAATCCGTTTTGCGGATTCTGAAAAGAAGTTCGCCTGAAAAAGGAAAAAGCAGGGGGCGCTGCAGACAGATGAATGAATATTCTGTCTGCAGCGCCCCTTTGTGTTCTGCAAATGAACGTCTGCTTTTGAAGGAACGGTTACAGTTTTCAGTCTTCAAATAATTTTCCGTAAATTTCCTCAGAGAGCAGATCCACATAAGAAGGATCCGGAAGATCCTGATTGGTTACAAGGAGATCCTGAATCAGTTCAAACCGTTTGAGACTCAGCTCCTCCGGGCTCAGCTCGCCGCATTCTGAAAGGATCTGCTGATCCAGCTGATTTCCCGTATAGCTGGAAACAAACCAGGTAATCATCTGTTTTGTGGTTTCCTCCTCCTGGGCAATCTGGCTGCTGATCCTTTTTGCATCCCTGGATGAAGTGAAGGCCACATAAAGAGCGGCAGCTCCCATGACAACAAGAAGCGTTTTTGTAATGATTCCGGAAAAACCGGCAATGGGCATAGGGATGACACCCAGCCAGAAGAGAATTCCGCTTGCAAGCATAATACTTCCCAACAGCAGAAATGCAGAGGAAGAGGACTGAAGATCCTCATAGCGCTGCGATTTTTTTACATAGACGCGGGCAGGCTCTCTGCAGCTTTTCTGTTCAGAGGAGGTCTCCTGTTCGGCTTCCTTTAAAAGCTCCTCTTCAAGGGCAGCCTCTTCCAACTGGGCAGCCAGCTGGGCTTCTTTCCGGATCCGGAGCGCTTCGGCCTCTTCTCGGGCTATGGCCAGAGCCTCTTCCTTAGAGTTTACAAGGGGTCCGCCGCAGTCGCTGCACACGGTAATTCCGTCAACAAATTCCATATCACATTTGGGGCAATAAGGCATAATAAGTTCCTCCCTGTGTTGCTTTTTTTCCTATGTGTTATTATAAAGCAGATTTTCAGGTTCGTCCAGAAAAACATCTGTCGGAGAAAAGCATGGACATAATTAAATTTATAAAAATACCGCTTCCCTTTCCTGGAAAAATAGGCTACAATGAAGAGTACATCTGGTTACATCTAAAATCTATACAGGAAAGAAAACAGAGGAAAAAGGAATGAAAACTTCAGAATTGATGAAGCGATTCGTTCCCTACTATGGAAAGTATTGGAGAATTATGGTTTTTGACCTGTTCTGCGCGTCGCTGACAACGATCTGCGAGCTGGTTCTGCCTATGATTCTCCGATTTATTACCAATGAGGGAATGCGGGATCTTGCTTCCATTACATCAGGCATGATTATCAGAATTGCCCTGGTTTATTTTGGTCTGCGGATCATTGACGGTATGGCGGCTTTTTACATGGCTTATACGGGACATGTCATGGGTGCCAGAATTGAGACAGATATGCGTCAGGATGCATTTGAGCATCTGCAGAAGCTGTCAGACAGTTATTTTAATAATACGAAGGTGGGGCAGATTATGGCCCGGATCACCAGTGATCTGTTTGATGTCACGGAATTTGCCCATCATTGTCCTGAGGAATTTTTTATCGCAGGAATCAAGACGATTGTGGCCTTTGCTGTGCTGGCAGGGATCAATCTGCCTCTGACCGTGATTATTTTTGCATTTATTCCGGTTATGGCAGTATCCTGCACCTATTTTAATCTGAAGGTGCGGGCTGCTTTTAAGCGCCAGAGATATCAGATTGGTGAGCTGAATGCAAAAATTGAGGATAATCTTCTGGGAAACCGAGTTGTCCGTGCTTTTGCAAACCAGGATATCGAAATTGAAAAATTCCGGGAGGACAACCAGGCCTTCCTGGATATTAAGAGAGAAACCTACAAATATATGGCTGCGTTCCAGAATACTGTCCGTATGTTTGACGGACTGATGTACACGGTGGTGATCCTTGCCGGAGGTATTTTTATGGTAAAGGGCCTGATCAGCCCCGGTGATCTGGTAGCCTACACCATGTATGTGACAACTCTGCTTGCCACTATCCGCAGAATCATTGAGTTTGCAGAGCAGTTCCAGCGGGGTATGACGGGAATTGAGCGTTTTGTGGAAATTATGGATTCTACGGTGGAGATCCTGGATGAACCGGGAGCAAAGCCTATGGAGCAGGTCAAGGGAGGAATCCGGTTCGATCATGTAAGCTTCGAGTATCCGGATGACCACAATCCTGTTCTGGATGACATTAGTCTGGATATCCGGCCGGGAGAGAAGATTGCTCTGGTTGGTCCTTCCGGCGGGGGAAAGACAACCCTGTGCAATCTGATCCCCAGATTTTATGATACAACGCGGGGAACAATCCAGATTGACGGACGGGATCTGAGAGGAATTACTCTGCAGAGTCTCCGCTCCGGAATCGGAATTGTGCAGCAGGATGTGTATCTGTTCTCAGGTACCGTTTATGACAATATTGCCTATGGAAAGCCGGAGGCAACCAGGGAAGAAGTGATCGAAGCTGCCAGGATGGCCGGTGCTCATGAATTTATCTCTGAGCTGAAGGACGGCTATGACACCTATGTAGGCGAACGGGGAGTGAAGCTGTCTGGAGGACAGAAGCAGCGTATCAGTATTGCCAGAGTATTTCTGAAGAATCCGCCGATTCTGATTCTGGATGAGGCAACTTCGGCTCTGGATAATGAAAGCGAGCACCTGGTAAATCAGTCTCTGGAGCGCCTGGCGCAGGGAAGAACGACAGTAACCATTGCCCACCGTCTGACTACGATTCAGAATGCAGACAGGATTCTGGTGCTGTCTGATGGCAAAATTATGGAAGAAGGAAGCCATGAAGAGCTTCTGGAAAAACAGGGAATGTATTATCAATTATATATGTCAGTGCAGGACAAGCCCCAGGAGGACCTGCCGGAAGGAGAAATGAAATGAAGGTTGCAGTTGTAACGGACAGTAACAGCGGAATTACACAGTCTAAAGCAAAAGAACTTGGTATTTCCGTGATTCCCATGCCGTTTATGATCAATGAGGAGACGTTTGAGGAGGATATCAACCTGACTCAGGAGCAGTTTTATGAGAAGCTGGTGGAGGGAGCAGAGATCTCTACCTCTCAGCCGTCTCCGGAGACAGTCATGAATCTTTGGAGCGAGCTTTTGAAGACTTATGATGAGATTGTTCATATTCCCATGTCAAGCGCTTTGTCCAGTTCCTGCCAGACTGCCATGATGCTTGCAGAGGATTTTGACGGGCGTGTCTTTGTGGTGGATAACCAGAGAATTTCCGTTACTCAGTATCAGTCTGCTCTGGATGCCATGGAGCTGGCCCGGGTCGGGCTGAGCGGAGCCCAGATCAAGGAGATTCTGGAGAGAGAGGCCCGGGAATCCAGCATTTACATTATGGTGGATACACTGAAATATCTGAAAAAGGGCGGACGAATTACTCCGGCAGCAGCAGCTTTGGGAACGCTTCTCAGAATTAAGCCGGTTCTTCAGATTCAGGGCGGAAAGCTGGATTCCTTTTCCAAGGCAAGAACAGTAAAGCAGGCCAAGACAACCATGCTTTCCGCGATTGCAAAGGATCTGGAAGAGCGGTTTGACGATCCGAAGGCGGAAAAATGCTGGATGGAGATAGCTTATAGCTGTGAGAAGGAGATTGCAGAGGAGTTTCAGCAGGAAATCCGTCAGCAGTTTCCGCAGGTACAGCAGATTCACATGGATCCCCTGTCTCTGAGTGTTGCCTGCCATATCGGACCGGGAGCTCTTGCAGTTGCGATTACAAAGAAAATTGATGCAGAGGCAGAGCGAAGCCATTATGGAAAATGAGGAAAGAGGAAAAAAACGGTATTATTTTGAAAAATTCCGGAAAACGGTCAGCCTGAAGGTTGTGATTGCCGTTCTTCTGGTGGCTTTTGGTACGATTCCCATGGTTTTGGGAACTCAGACAATGCTGAATTCCATGCGGCAGAGCCAGATTGATTCCCGTATGACAGAGGTGCAGAACCATTGCCGGATTCTTGCCAGTAAAATGGCGCGGATGGGATATCTGACAGGAGAAATGCGCGGAGGTATGGACAGTGAGATCGAGGCGCTGGCAGATGTATATCACGGACGGATCGTGGTGGTTAACCAGGATTTCAGGATTGTAACCGACACGTTTCACATTGCGGAGAAACGGCTGAATGTGGCGGAGGAGGTTCTGCGCTGTTTTCAGGGAGAAAGCAGCAGCATTTACAATAAGGATAAGCATTATTTTGTGCAGACAATTCCCATCTACGCAGCTTCTTCCGATAAGAATGTAAACGGTGTTCTCGTGATCAGTGCGTCTACAGAGCCGATTATTTCGCTGGCAGAAGGGGTAGGGGATAAGAATCTGCTGTTTCAGATTATTGTATTTTTGATTCTCCTGATTCTTGCAGTTGCCGTGTCGATCTGTCTGGTTCGTCCCTTCCGGGATTTTATTGGAAAGCTGAAGCTGGTGGCCCAGGGAGAACTGGACACGGATATTACGGCAGATGTTTACCGGGAAACCCAGAAGATTTCCGAGACGGTAGGTCAGACCTTATCGAAGCTGCGGGCAGTGGATCAGTCCCGTCAGGAGTTTGTTTCCAATGTGTCTCATGAGCTGAAAACGCCGATTACCTCTATTCGCGTTCTTGCAGATTCTCTGATGGGAATGGGAGAAGTCCCTGTAGAGCTGTACCGGGAATTCATGGAGGATATCTCGGATGAAATTGATCGAGAGGGCAAGATTATTGATGATCTTCTGGCTCTGGTGAAGATGGATAAATCAGAGGCAGAGCTGAATATTGCCCAGGTGGATATTAACCAGCTGGTAGAGCAGGTGTTAAAGCGTCTCCGCCCGATTGCAAACCGGCGGAAGGTGGAGCTGATTTATGAGAGTATCCGTCAGGTGACGGCAGATGTGGATGAGACAAAGCTTTCCCTGGTGATTACCAATCTGGTGGAAAATGCAATGAAATATAACACAGAAGAGGGATGGGTCCGTGTTACGGTAGATGCGGATCACAAGTTCTTTTATCTGAAGGTGGCGGATTCCGGTATTGGAATTCCGGAGGATATGCAGGATCGGATCTTTGACCGCTTTTTCCGTGTGGACAAGGCCCGTTCCAGAGAAACCGGAGGAAGCGGACTGGGGCTTGCCATTACGCGGAATGTGGTGCTTATGCACAAGGGTGCAATTAAGCTGACCAGTAAGGAGGGGGAGGGAAGCACCTTTACTGTGCGGATTCCCCTGAAATATATTGTATAGCAGGAGGAAGACATGAGACAATTACAGAAAAGGAAGCTGGTTCTGGTTCTGCTTCTGCTGGCTGTCTGGGCTTCCGGCTGCGGAAAGAAGCAGGAACCTTTAAAGGAAGGGGAGAGGAGTTATCAGATTTATTATCTGAATCCTTCTGTGACCCGCATGGTGACCCGGGAATACCGAACGATGACTTCGGATTCCGATATCCTGGTTCAGGAGCTTTTGGATGCTTTGATGAATGTCCCGGCGGATTTGGATGCTCAGGTGCCGATTTCTGAAAAGGTGACCTGTCAGGGGTCAAGGCAGGAGGGCATGGTGCTGTACCTGTTTTTTGACAACAACTACACCAGCATGAGTCCCGGACGGGAAATTCTCTGCCGTGCAGCTCTCACAAAGACGCTGACGCAGGTGGATGGTATTGACTATATCAGCATCTATTCCGGAGATCAGCCGCTGTTAGACAGTACCGGGATGCCTGTGGGAATGCTTTCCGATGCAGATTTTGCAGACAGCATTTCCGATGTCAATGCCTATGAAAAGACAGAGCTGACCTTGTATTTTACAGATGAATCCGGGGAAAAGCTGTATCCGGAGCAGAGAAGTGTAATGCACAACATCAATACCTCTGTGGAAAAAACAATTCTGGAGGAGCTTCTTGGCGGTCCGTCCACACCGTGGCTGCGGCCCACTCTGGAGAGCGGCACAAAGATTCTCAATGTGTCTGTGAATGAGAATGTCTGCTACATTAATGTAGACAGCAGCTTTTTAAACAATTCCCTGGAGGTAAAGGATTATATTCCGATTTATTCCATTGTCAACTCCCTGGCGACCCAGCCATCGGTAAACCGGGTGCAGCTTTCTGTCAATGGAGTTCAGGATGTGATGTTTCGGGATACTATTTCCCTGAACACGATGTTTGAAAGAAATCTTGATTATGTAGGAGGAACAGACGATTAAACGACCGCTGCTTTTTTTGACAGGAGGATTCGTACTTGGAGAGGTATTGATCCTGCAAGGAGGCGCGGCGCTTCAGATGCTGGAGGCAGGACTTCCGGCAGCTGCAGTAGTTCTGATTCTGTTTGGAAATAACAGAGTTCCCAAAACAGGCTTTCCGGGAAAGCCGAAAATATCAGGCAGGAGCATATGGCTGTGGCTCCTGCCTGTTTTTCTTTTTGCGGGAGGTTTTCGGGCATTTCAGGTGCAGAGCGCCTTCCGAAAGGAGCTGTCTCTGGAGCTGAACGAGGAGCGTCTTACCATAGAGGGAAGGGTGGTGAAAGTGACGCCGGGAGAAAAATGGCTGGTTTTGGAGCTGGGTGATGCAGCTGTGAAAAAAGGTCCTGAAAAGGCGTCGGGAAAGACGCTGAAGAGGATTCAGGTGTACCTGGAACAACAGGAAGAAAAGGCGCCTGAACCGGGACAGAGGATTCAGGTGACAGGAGAGTGCTCGGCCTTTGAACGTCCACGGAATCCGGGGGAGTTTGATTATCAGCTTTATTATGCCTCCCTGAAGCTGTCCTACCGGATCTTTGGGGAAAGGTGGAGAGTAACCGGGGGAAAAACAGACAGATACCGCCGGTTTTTGTTCTCATTGTCAGGTAAGGCGGGAGAAATTCTTGATCAGGCTGCAGGAGAAGACGGAGGAGTTTTCCGGGCTCTGCTTCTGGGGGATAAGAGCAGTCTTCCGGAGGAAGTGCGAAGCCTGTATCAGAAAAACGGCATTGCCCATCTTCTGGCAATCAGCGGACTTCACCTTTCACTGGTCAGTATGGCTGTTTACGGACTCCTCAGAAAGGCAGGAGCAGGCTTTGGTCTGGCCGGAATATGCGGAGCAGGCGTTTTAGTTTCCTATGGAATCCTGGCAGGAGGCTCCTCCTCTGTTGTCAGGGCTCTGATTATGGCCCTCTGCGGCTATGGAGCGGCCTTTCTGGGGAGAACTCCGGATCTTCTCACTTCTTTGTCTCTGGCGGCGCTCTGGCTGTTCTGGGACAGTCCCTTTCTTTTGTGCCAGGCCGGAGTGCAGCTGTCTTTCGGGGCGATTTTGGGAATCGGCGCGGCAGCGCCTGGTCTGGCAGCACTCTGGGAAGGCGGGAAGGAGGAGGGCAGGAACCAGGTTTCCGGTTTATGCATCAGCGGCGGAATGCAGTTTGCCACTCTTCCTGTGATCGTATTTCATTTTTTTCAGTATCCTCTGTATGGGATTTTTCTGAACCTGATAACAGTTCCTCTGATGGGGCTTGTGGTTGCTTCCGGCGGGGCGGCTGTTTTTTCCGGTCTTGCAACGGGAAATGGAGGAAGGGCATTTTGTCGTTTTGCAGCAGGAGGCGGGCGGCTGATCCTGGACTGGTATGCCTGGTGCTGCCGCCTGTTTGAGAGACTTCCCGGAAGCAGCCTGCTTCTTGGACGCCCGGCCTTCTGGCAGCTTGGCCTGTATTATGGTCTTCTCATTGCCTGTCTTTGGACGGGAAAGAAAAGAAGAGGAGAGAAAAAAAGCCCGGTTCAGAAAATCCTTCCTGCCGCCGCGGTATTTCTTCTTTTCCCTCTTCCGGCAAAGGGGCTGACGGTGACCTTTCTCGATGTGGGACAGGGAGACGGAATCTGCCTTCAGACAAGACAGGGAGTGATTCTCTCTGACTGCGGAAGCAGTGATCAGAAAAAGCTGGGGGAATTACGTCTGGGACCGTTTTTAAAAAGCCGGGGAATCAAAGCAGTGGATTATGCCATTGTCAGCCACGGAGATCAGGATCATATCAGCGGAATTTCCTGGATTTTGGAACAGGAGGAGGGGATTGTTATCCGAAAGCTGGTTCTTCCTGCAGCAGGAAAGGAAGATGAGGCCTGTGTCAGACTGGCAGAGCAGGCGGCTTTTCGCGGAAGCCGGGTGCTGTGGATGGGAAAGGGCGACTGCCTGCGGATGGGCGATTTAAGTCTGACCTGTCTGTATCCGGATATTCCGAAGGAGGGAGAATCGGGGGAAGAAGACAGAAATGAACATTCCCTTGTTCTCTGGCTGGAGTACGGTTCCTTTGACATGGTTCTTACGGGGGACATGAGCCAGAAGGGGGAAAAGGAAATCCTGGAAAATACAAAGGCTTTAAAGCCTGCCGAGGTTTTGAAGGTCGCTCATCACGGCTCGCGTTTTTCCTCTTCGGAACCATGGCTGGACGCTCTTTTGCCAGGTCAGGCGGTGATTTCCTGCGGGGAGAAAAACAGGTATGACCATCCTCATGCAGAGGTTCTGGAGCGATTAAAGAAACGGGGAATTACGGTTTATGATACAAGAACCTGCGGGGCAGTGGAGCTGTATACAGATGGAAAAAGGATGAGCTGGGAAACCTGGCTGAAATAGTTCCTTTTTTTGTAATAATCCTGTATAATGAAACAGAAATGTGCCGGAAAAGCACAGTCAGGAGGAAATTATGCAGACATTAAATCAAGATATCAAGGAGCGCAGTTTTCGTCCGGTCTATCTGCTTTACGGGGAGGAAACCTTCCTGGTAAACAGCTATAAAAACCGTTTAAAGGAAGCGGTTCTGGGCGATGATACCATGAATTTTTCCCGATATGAGGGAAAAGGAATCGATGTCAGCGAGCTGATTCGTCAGGCAGATACCATGCCGTTTTTTGCAGAAAAAAGGCTGATTCTGGTAGAAGACAGCGGATTTTTCAAAGCCTCCTCTGAGGCGCTTGCCTCCTATCTGCCGTCTATGCCGGATACAACCTGCATCGTTTTTGCCGAGAGCCAGGTGGATAAACGCAACAAGCTGTATAAAATGGTAAAGGAGCTGGGATATGCAGCGGAAATGCAGAGGCAGGATACCGCTCAGCTTGCCCGTTGGGCCGGCGGAATTCTGGCCAGGGAAGGGCGGAAAATCACAGGCCGGACAATGGAGCTGTTTTTAAGCATGACAGGAGAGGATATGGAGAATATCCGGATGGAGCTGGAGAAAATCATCAGCTATACCATGGGAAAAGAGGTTATTACAGATGATGATGTGAAGGCAGTCTGCACAGTTCAGGTGACAAACCGGATTTTTGATATGGTATCTGCCATTGTAAACAGGCAGACAAGAAAGGCGATGGATCTGTATGAGGATCTTCTTACCTTAAAGGAGCCGCCCATGCGCATTTTGTTTCTGATTGCCCGTCAGTTTAACCAGATTCTTCAGGTTAAGGAACTGATGGCAAAGGGGATGGACAAGGGAAGCATTGCCTCCCGTCTGAAGATGCAGCCTTTTGTGGTAGGGAAAACCATGCCTCAGGCCCGCCAGTTTTCCAGGGAGCAGATCCTTGAATGTGTGAGACTCTGCGTGGAAGCGGAGGAGGCGGTAAAAAGCGGACGTCTTCAGGACAGGCTGGCAGTGGAGCTTTTGATTGCCCGGGAATATTGAGTGGCTGCGTTTACTGCTCTTCTTCGTCTGTGTGATAGAGCGAATCAATGGAGGGAGAGATCCGAGCTTCCTCCGGCAGTTCGCTGTCTGCCGGAAGTGCGACAGCCGGATCGATTCCCAGCTGCGGCGTAGGAGCTGAATCCATGCGGAATTCCATAATATCTTCTACAGAACAGTTTAAAATTGTGCACAGCACATCAATGGTGTGAGTTGATACATAGGAATTCTTTTTCAGCCGGTTGATTTGGCCGGCGCTGATACCGTAGTATTTAATGAGACGGTATTGAGTAATTCCCTTTCTTTTCATTGTTTCCCAGAGCTGGTTGTATAAAATCATAAAATCACCTCTGGTTTTATTTAAACAGCACAATCCATTTATGTATATTATCCATAAATGGGTAATAAAATACGCCAGAAAGGAATCTGATTATGACAAAGGCCATATTTTTTGATATAGACGGAACCCTGCTTTCCCATACAACAGGAAGGGTTTCGGCAGAAGCGGCAGAGGCTTTGGCCTCTCTGAGAAAGAAGGGAATCCTTCTGCTTGCCGCAACGGGACGTCATATTCTGGAGTTTTCCGATCTTCCGGTCAATCATCTGGAATTTGACGGATATGTAACCTTAAATGGACAGCTTTGCCTCGATAAAAACAGAAGGCTTCTTTATGGAAATCCTATTGCGCCGGAAGACGCTGCGCGTCTGCTTTCCGTGTTTGAAAGAAGAGAAATGCCGGTTATGATTGTGGAGGAAGACAGGATGTATCTGAATTTTGTCAATGATGCCGTCCGCCGGGCTCAGGCAGATATTTCTACTCCGGTGCCGGAAACGGGAGTCTATACCGGCGGGGTGATTTATCAGTTTATTCTTTATGACGGAGGACGGGGCGCAGAGGAACTGGTAAAGGAATTGAATGAGAGCCGTCTCATCAGATGGCATGACAAGGCGGTGGATGTGATTCCGGAAAAAGGAGGAAAGGTTGCGGGAATCCGGCGTGTTTTAGAGGATTTTGCTATCAGCAGAGAGGAGATTATGGCATTTGGCGACGGAGAGAATGACATGGATATGCTGGAATTTGCCGGAACCGGAATTGCCATGGGAAATGCGGATCCACAGGTAAAGGCCCGGGCGGACGAGGTAACAGAAAGTGTAGATGAAAATGGAGTTGTCCGGGCTCTTTATCGTCACGGACTTTTGTAAGCAAGAAATGGCGAGGCTTTGCTTCCTGTGAAATAAAAAAATCCGGTTCTCCACACCTGAGAATCGGATTTTTATATCATATCGATCTTCCAGCCAATGATTAAGCCATAGCGTTAACAGTTTTGGAAAGACGGGAAACCTTTCTGGAAGCTGTGTTCTGATGGTAAACACCCTTGCTGGTTGCTTTCTCGATTTCGGAAATAGCAGCGTTTAAAACTACCTGAGCAGCAGCCTTGTCTCCGGCAGTTACAGCAGCGTCAACCTTCTTGCAAGCAGTTTTTAATTTGGATCTGATTGCTTTGTTTCTAGCAGCTTTGGTTTCGTTTACTAAAATTCTTTTTTTAGCAGATTTAATGTTAGCCAATCTGGGCACCTCCAATTATAAATTTTATTCATAGTCTTTGGTTTGCATCAAAGTCTGGACACGGACAGTTCAATGTAAACATACTTTTGTATTCTAACCAATCCATCAGGAAAAGTCAATACATAAAAGCCAGTTTTTTGAGAAAAAATAGGAAGAGTTCAGCTGTTAATCTCTTTGTCCGCTTAGTGCAGACAAGAAGCGAAAAACGTCCGCTGTAAAAAGATTCACACAGGAAAAACCTTGGGAAATCGTGCTTACAACGCATTTTCCGGAAGAAATCTTTGGATGGATGAATGGCTGCGGAAAAATAATAAGGAAAACAGGCGATGGGAAGAACCGGTATGAAGAAAAACAGATGATTGGAGAGAGGAAAAATGAAAAATTCTGGAACGGAAATGGAAAAACGAAAATTTCAGGTGCGGACAGACCTGGCTCTGGAGCAGCGGGAGTGTGTTCCGGGGGACGGAGGTGAAATTTCCGGCGTTTCTCTGCGGGAATGGACCGGGGAGCAGTCACAGGTAAATCTGTCTGAGGTCAGGATTCTTGACAGCCGTGGGGCGAAAGCCATGGGAAAGCCCATGGGAACCTATCTGACCCTGGAGGCTCCCCGGATGGCAAAGGGAGGGGAGGAGTGTCAGGAGGCGGTTTCCAGGGAGCTGGCTTTGCAGATTCAGCGGCTGTCTGCATCTCTTTTAAACCGTCATCCGGCAGACAGGGCAGAAAATGAGGGGGAGGCAGGGCTTCGGATTCTTGCAGTGGGACTGGGAAATCACCTGGTAACTCCGGACAGCCTTGGTCCGGAAACCATAGGAAACCTTCAGATGACCAGGCATCTGGAAAGTCAGATGGGACCGGGGTTTTGCAGAGAGCGCGGACTTCCCGTTCTCAGCGGAATTGTGCCTGGTGTCATGGCTCAGACAGGAATGGAAACAGCGGAAATTTTAAAGGGGATCATCAGTGAAACAAAGCCGGATCTGGTGATTGCCATTGATGCTCTGGCCGCCAGAAGCATCCGCCGTCTGGGAACTACAATCCAGCTGACAGATACAGGGATTCATCCGGGCTCGGGAGTGGGAAACCACAGGCACAGCCTGACAGAAGAAAGCTTGGGAGTTCCTGTTCTGGCAATTGGCGTGCCTACGGTAGTGGGGGCGGCGGCCATTGTCCATGATACGGTCAATACCATGATTCAGGCCCTGTCAGACAGCAGAGAAACAAGGGGAGTGGGAGAGTTCGTCAGGGATATGGAGCCGGAAGAGCAGTACTGCCTGATCCGGGAGCTTTTAGAGCCGGAATTTGGCAGCCTTTACGTTACGCCTCCTGATATTGATCAGACGGTAAAGCAGCTGGGGGATACGATTTCCCGGGGGATTCACGGAGCATTTTTTCCGTCTGTTTTTTCAGAAGCACCCTGTTGTAAAGGAGAGAATTCTGTGATATGATAGCTTGTAGCTTTGTGCCGTGAAACGGTATGTGATTTTCTGTCAGGGCTTCTGCCCTGGAAAACAGCAGCTGTCAGGCCGAAGCAGGCATAATAACAATACGGAAGAGAGAAAAACAATGATACAGTATTTGATTGTATGTCCGCTGGTATTTCTGGCTGGTTTTGTAGATGCCATAGCGGGCGGCGGCGGATTGATTTCCCTCCCTGCCTATATTATTGCAGGAGTTCCGGCTCATTTTGCCATCGGAACCAACAAACTGGCATCAGCCATGGGAACCACCATTTCCACAGGCCGGTATCTGAAAAACGGATATCTGAAGGGAAAGCAGATGATTCAGATCGCTGTTGCAGCCTGTATTGCTTCCCTCATTGGTTCCTCCATCGGCTCCAGCCTTTCTTTGCTGGTCAGCGAGCAGGTGCTGAAAAATCTGATGATTCCTGTTTTGCCGGTGGTGGCTTTCTATGTACTCCGCAATAAAAATCTGGGTGATGTGGCAGTAAAAGAGCCGCTGCCGGAAAAAGCAGCCTTTGCGATTGCTGTGCTGGCAGCTCTGGTTGTGGGCGCTTATGACGGCTTTTACGGACCGGGAACAGGCACCTTCCTGCTTCTGATTCTTACAGGAGCGGCCAGAATGGATGTGCGTAAGGCGTCAGCGCTGACGAAAGTGATTAACCTGGCTTCCAATGTGGCAGCGCTTGTGAACTTCCTGGTTAATGGAACCGTGCTTTACAGATTGGGGCTGGCGGCAGGTGTGTTCTGCATTGCCGGTCATTATATCGGCTCCGGTCTGGTGGTACATAACGGACAGCGGATTGTGCGTCCGGTGATTCTTGTGGTTCTTGCCATTTTGTTTGTAAAAATTATTGCAGGTGCATAAAAAACAGGAGAAGATTGAAAAATTGCAACAGTTCAGGAAAGGAGTGTGACTTCATTATGAAGTGGACAAAATTTACCTTGAAGACTACGACAGAGGCGGTGGATCTGATCAGCAGCATGCTGGATGAAATCGGCATTGAAGGAATCGAGATCGAGGACAATATTCCTCTGTCAGAGGCAGATACCAAGGGAATGTTTATTGATATTCTTCCGGAGCTTCCGCCGGATGACGGAACAGCAAAGGTGAGCTTTTATCTGGAGGATTTATCCAATCTGGAAACCATTCTGCGGGAGATTGAGGAAGGCCTGGATGATCTGAGCCAGTTTGTTGATGTCGGAGAGAGAACCATTGTTGTTTCCGAGACCGAGGATAAGGACTGGATTAATAACTGGAAGCAGTATTTTAAGCCGTTTACAGTAGACGATATTCTGATTAAGCCTACCTGGGAGGAGATTCCGCCCCAGCACAGAGACAAGCTTCTTATCCAGATTGATCCGGGTACAGCCTTTGGAACAGGAATGCATGAGACAACTCAGCTGTGCATCCGCCAGCTGCGCAAATATGTGAACAGCAGCTCTGATATTCTGGATGTGGGAACAGGAAGCGGAATTCTCGGAATTGCAGCCTTAAAGCTGGGCGCTCATCATGTGTTCGGTACAGATCTGGATGAAAACGCCATTACGGCAGTGGGAGAGAATCTGGAATCCAATGATATTTCCCAGGAGCGCTTCTGCGTGGTTCAGGGCAATATTATTGATGATAAGGCCATTCAGGATCAGGCCGGATATGAGTGCTATGATATTGCGGTTGCCAATATTCTGGCGCCGGTTATTATCATGCTGCAGGGTGAGATCTGCGCCCACTTAAAGCACGGCGGCATTTTCATTACCTCAGGCATTATCAACACCAAAGAGGCAGATGTGCGTCAGGCCATGGAAGCCAACGAGGAACTGGAGATTCTGGAAACTACATATCAGGGTGAGTGGGTATCCATTACTGCCCGGAGAAAGTAAAGGAGCGGGAGCGTGTATCATTTTTTTGTAGCCACCTCTCAGATTGCAGACGGATATGCTGTGATTACAGGGCAGGATGTGAACCATATCCGCAATGTACTGCGGATGAAGGCAGGAGAGAAGATTGGAGTACGGGACGGTATCTCCCGGAATTATATCTGTGAGCTGGAAACCATGGAGCCGGATCTGGTAAGGGCAAGGATTCTTTCGGAGGAAACGGATTCCAGCGAGCTTCCGGCCAGACTTTATCTTTTCCAGGGACTTCCCAAGGGAGACAAGATGGAACTGATTATCCAGAAGGCCGTGGAGCTGGGAGCCTGTGAGATTATCCCCGTTGCGACCAGGCGCTCTGTGGTAAAGCTGGATAAAAAGAAAGAAGAAAATAAAGTCCGCCGCTGGAACGCCATTGCAGAAAGCGCGGCCAAGCAGTCCGGCCGGATGCAGATTCCGGAAGTGAAGGGCGTGATGACACTTTCAGAGGCATTTTCCTATTCAGAAGGGTTTGATATAAACCTGATCCCCTACGAACTGGAGGAGGGGATGGAAAAAACCAGAGAGATTCTTGGCAGAATCAAGCCGGGAATGCGGGCAGGAATTTACATCGGCCCGGAGGGCGGTTTTGACCGGGAAGAGGTAGAGGCTGCTGTGGAAAAGGGAATTCATCCGATTACCCTGGGGAGAAGGATTTTAAGAACAGAGACGGCAGGAATGGCGGCTTTGTCGATTCTCATGTTCCAGCTGGAACAGTAACAGGCAGCCGGAAAGGAAACAGGAAATCCGGTTTCCGGCATAGAATAAGGAGAAAATAATGGAATGCTATTTTGATAATTCCGCCAGTACCCGTGTGCTGGACAGCGTAAAGGACATTGTGGTAAAAACCATGACAGAGGATTACGCCAATGCAGCTGCCAAGCACAGAAAGGGCATGGAGGCGGAGCAGTATATTCGTGAGGCCCGCAAAATTATTGCCGGCACCTTAAAGGCAGCGGAAAAGGAAATTCTTTTTACCTCCGGCGGCTCAGAGTCCAACAATATGGCTCTGATTGGTACAGCTCTGGCCAATCAGCGGGCGGGACGCCATATTATTTCAACGGCAGTGGAGCATCCTTCCGTTTACAATCCTCTGACTTATCTGGAGGAGCTGGGATTTGAGATTACGTTTCTCCCTGTGGATCACAACGGCCATATCAGCCTTCAGCAGCTGGAGGAGTCTATCCGTCCGGACACGATCCTGGTGTCTGTGATGTATGTAAATAATGAGGTGGGCGCAGTTGAGCCCATAGAAGAGATTTCCCGGATTATCAAGGCCAAAAATCCGTCTGTTATTTTCCATGTGGATGCAATTCAGGCATATGGAAAATATGTAATCCGGCCGAAAAAGCAGGGAATCGATCTTTTGTCCGTCAGCGGTCATAAGATTCACGGACCCAAGGGCGTAGGATTTCTTTATATCAGAAGCGGAGTGAAAATCAAGCCGCTGATTTACGGCGGAGGACAGCAGAACAATCTTCGGTCAGGCACAGAGAATGTCCCGGGAGCAGCAGGGCTGGGCGTTGCCGCAAAGGAAATGTACACCAACCATGAGGAGAAAATCCGCCGTCTGACAGAGCTGAAGGATTACATGACAGACCGGCTGGGAGAGATTGAGGGTACATCGATCAACAGCAAAAAGGGAGCAGAGAGCGCTCCCCAGATTGTCAGCGTCAGCTTTGAGGGCGTGCGCAGCGAGGTGCTTCTTCACGCGCTGGAGGATAAGGGAATTTACGTTTCCTCCGGATCCGCCTGTTCTTCCCATCATCCCGGCATCAGCGGGACACTGAAGGGAATCGGAGTGGCGCAGAAATATCTGGATGCGACCATCCGTATCAGCTTTGGCATTTTCAATACAAAAGAAGAGATCGATTACTGCATTGATACGTTAAAGGAGCTGCTTCCGGTGCTTCGCCGGTATCAGCGGGGATAAGAGAGGATAAACTATGGTATATCAGTCATTTTTGATTAAGTACGCAGAGATCGGAACCAAGGGAAAAAACCGGTATCTGTTTGAGGACGCTCTGATTAAGCAGATTAAAAATGCTCTGCGCAGAGTAGATGGAAAATTTCTGGCATCAAAGGAGGCCGGACGGATTTATGTTCAGGCAGAGGGTGATTATGACTATGATGAGGTCATTGAAGCTCTGCAGCATGTATTCGGCATTGCCTGGATCTGTCCGATGCTTCAGATCGAAGATAAGGATTTTGAGCATATTAAGCAGGTAGTTGTCGATTATATCGGAGAAGCTTATCCGGATCGCCATTTTACCTTTAAGGTAGACAGCCGGAGAGCAGACAAAAACTATCCGGTTCATTCTGAGGAAATGAACCGCCAGCTGGGAGAGGTGATTTTAAAGGCATATCCGGAAACCTCTGTAGATGTGCATAAGCCCGAGGTTCTGCTGAAGGTTGAGATCCGCAAGGTGGTAAATATTTACTCCCTGATGATTCCGGGACCCGGCGGAATGCCTGTGGGAACAAACGGAAAATCCATGCTTCTCTTGTCCGGAGGAATTGACAGTCCGGTGGCAGGTTACATGATTGCCAAGAGAGGTGTAAAGATTGATGCGGTTTATTTCCATGCACCGCCCTATACCAGCGACCGTGCAAAGCAGAAGGTAATTGATCTGGCAAAGCTGGTTGCCCGCTATTCCGGTCCGATTCCCCTTCACATTGTAAACTTTACAGATATTCAGCTGTATATCTACGAACAGTGTCCTCACGAGGAGCTGACGATTATCATGCGGCGCTATATGATGAAGATTGCAGAGGAGATTGCGCGGAAAAATGATGCTCTGGCCCTGATTACAGGAGAGAGTATCGGTCAGGTGGCTTCTCAGACGGTACAGTCCCTGGCGGCAACCAATGAGGTATGCACCATGCCGGTATTCCGTCCGCTGATTGGCTTTGACAAGCAGGAGATTATTGATATTTCTGAAAAAATCGGAACCTTTGAGACTTCGATTCAGCCTTACGAGGACTGCTGTACGATTTTTGTGGCAAAGCATCCGGTGATTAAGCCGAATCTGAATATGATTCACAAATCTGAGCAGAATCTGAAAGAGAAGATTGACGAGATGGTACAGACAGCTCTGGATACTGCAGAGGTTGTCTGGTGCGACTAAAGATGAAAAAGGGGATGTTCCGGGAACATTCCCCCCGCCGGGGGCGGGCAGAGAAAAAAGGATGCCTCTCTAACAGAAGCATCCTTTGCATTCTCTAAAAAAAGATATTCAGAAGAACTTACTGAATGATATAGGGAGCCAGGGTCTCCAGAATCTCATCGATACCAGCCTCAGCGTGGATGTTCAGATCGATGGGTTTGGACAGATCCAGGCTGAAAATACCCATAATGGACTTTGCGTCGATTACGTATCTGCCGGATACCAGATCAAAGTCAACGTCAAACTTGGTCAGGTCGTTAACGAAAGACTTTACTTTATCAATGGAATTTAAAGAAATACGAACAGTTTTCATGTATAAAACCTCCTTAATGGTTTCGGTATTTTTTGTGACGGCAGGGTAACTACCAACTGCCAGTCCTACATAAATACTACCCAGATATGGAAAAAAAGTCAATAGGGAGTTTTCGTGAAAATCCGGCGAAAATCCGGGAAAGAGTTCGGGAAAAGGAGAAAAAAACATGCGGACAGCAGCCCTACATAATCTGGGATGCAAAGTGAATTCCTATGAGACAGAGGCCATGCAGCAGCTGCTGGAGGAGGCTGGATATCAGATTGTGCCTTTTCATGAAAAGGCGGATGTCTATTTAATCAATACCTGCTCTGTAACCAATATGGCAGACAGAAAATCCCGTCAGATGCTGCACCGGGCAAGAAAGCAGAATCCGGACGCTGTGGTTGTGGCCGCAGGGTGTTATGTACAGTCAGCCTCCGAGGAGCTGAAGAAGGATCTGGCAGTAGATGTCATTATAGGAAATAATAAAAAACAGGATCTGGTGGAAATTTTAGAGGAGTATTTCCGGGAAAAGCATCAGGTGCATGTGATTGATATTGGAAATACACAGGAATACGAGGAGTTAAAGATCAGCCGGATTGCGGATCATACCCGGGCGTTTCTGAAAGTACAGGATGGCTGCAATCAGTTCTGCAGTTATTGTATCATTCCCTATACCAGGGGCCGGGTTCGCAGCCGCCGGCCGGAAGATGTAGAGTCTGAGGTGCGTACTCTGGCGGAAAAGGGCTACCGGGAGGTGGTTCTGACGGGAATCCATTTAAGCTCCTATGGCGTGGATTTCCCGGAGGAGGAGAGAGAGAATCTTCTTGGCCTGATTCAGCGGATTCACCGGATTCCGGGAATTGAGCGAATCCGCCTGGGATCTTTGGAACCCCGGATTGTGACAGAGGAATTTGCCTCGGCACTTGCAGCTCTTCCCAAGGTTTGTCCCCATTTCCACCTTTCTCTGCAGAGCGGATGCAATGAGACATTAAAGCGCATGAACCGCCATTATACGGCAGAAGAGTACGCACAGGGCTGTGAGATTCTTCGCAGGGCTTTTGACCGGCCGGCGATTACTACAGATGTAATTGTAGGATTTCCGGGGGAGACAGAGGAAGAGTTTCAGGAGACAAAGCGGTTTTTAGAAACCATTGGCTTCTATGAAATGCATATTTTCAAGTATTCCCGCAGGGCAGGCACCCGGGCGGACCGGATGCCGGATCAGATTCCGGAGCAGGTAAAAACACTGCGCAGTGATGAGCTGCTGGAACTGGAAAAGAACCTTTCGGAGCAGTACAGAAGAAGCTTTCTGGGCAAAAAAACGGAGATTCTTCTGGAGGAAGAAACGGAAATAGACGGAAAGGCGTATATGATTGGCCATACCAGAGAGTATGTAAAGGCAGTGGTTCCCCTGGAAAAGGGCGAGAAAAACCAGATGGCAGAGGGAGTCCTGACAGAAATGCTTACACCGGAGATTCTTCTGCTTTCCTGAGACACAGGGAATTTCTGCACAGGAAAGGGGACGAATCAGAGGGGCGGAAAAATTCCCCTTGCCGAATTGGACAAAGTAGTATAAAATAGAAAAGAATAGTTAAAGGACGTGAGGAACATGGGCGAAATTCATAACACACAGTTTTTCAGGGCAGTACAGGAGAAAAAGATGGATGTCAGCCAGGTTTTAGAGTTGGTTTATGCAGCACTTAGAGAAAAGGGATACAATCCGGTGAACCAGATTGTCGGATACATTATGTCCGGAGATCCCACTTATATTACCAGCCATAAGGGCGCCAGAAGTCTGATTATGAAGGTTGAACGAGATGAGATTCTGGAAGAGCTGATGTCTGTTTATATTGATACGAAGCTGAGATAGAGTGAAGAAAACTGCCAGCCATATCTGTTAAACTGCTGCGGAGCATAGTTGTTCTGCAGCGGAAAACGCACTGCGGAGGATACCGAATGCGTTTTGTAGATGGGGCTGGCTTTATTTTCTGTAGGCAAAAAGGAGTGGTTTTCCGAACAGAAGGGAAACGGTATCCTGGAAAGGCAGTGTATGAGAATTTTAGGACTGGATTATGGCTCGAAGACTGTGGGAGTAGCTGTGTGCGATCCGCTGGGACTTACGGCTCAGGGGGTAGAAACCATTACCCGCAAGGAGGAGAACAAGCTTCGGAAAACTCTGGCGCGGATTGAGTCATTGATTGAAGAATACGGGGTTGAAACCATTGTTTTGGGTTATCCTAAAAATATGGATGATACCATTGGCGAACGTGCAAAAAAAACAGAGGAATTTCGCGATAAGCTGGTACGCAGAACAGGACTCCCTGTGGTTCTGTGGGACGAGCGTCTGACAACTATAGAGGCAAATGAGATTTTAATAGAAAGCGGAGTGCGCCGGGAGGATCGCAAAAAGGTGATTGATAAGATTGCAGCTACCCTGATTTTGCAGTCTTACCTGGGATCTCTGAAGGAGTGAGAACGTGGCACAGGAAGAGAAAATTACGTTACAGACAGATACCGGCGAAGCGGTGGATTTTTATGTGCTGGAGGAAACCAGAATCAATGGAATGAATTACCTTCTGGTAACAGATTCCGAAGATGAGGATGAGGACGGCGAATGCTATATTTTAAAGGACGTATCCAGACAGGAGGACAGTGAGGCTGTCTATGAGTTCGTGGAGAATGATGACGAAATGGACTATCTGTTCCGGATTTTTACGGAGCTGATGGAGGACATGGATGTAGAACTGCGCAAGTAGGGGACATGGACGAAAACGTGCGGAAAAGACAGAAGGATCAAGATGACAGAATGAATTTGGAGGAAGAAAATTGAAGACAGAAAATCAGAATTATCAGCTTGACAAACCGGAAGAATATGCGGAAAATCAGATGGACGTGAGCGTGGAAAAAACCGCAGAGAAAGAAAAGAGCGCAGAGAAAACCGGAAGCCGGTCCGGAGGACGGACAGGCGGAAAAAACAGTGGAAAACCCTCCAGAACAGGCGCAAAACCCGCGCCAAGACAAACTCCCCGCACAGCAGGAAAAGGGGAAGGAAAGACAGGAAAACCGGCGGCAGCGGAGAAAAAGCCGGTCCGGACAGCGAAAAATCAAGAGATCAAGGGCGAAGGAAAACCGAAGGTAAAGATTATTCCTCTGGGCGGTCTGGAGCAGATCGGCATGAATATTACTGCCTTTGAATATGAGGATACCATTGTAGTGGTAGACTGCGGACTTGCATTCCCTACAGACGATATGCTGGGAATTGATCTGGTGATTCCCGATGTTACTTATCTGGAAAAAAATATTGATAAGGTGAAGGGCTTTGTGATCACCCACGGACATGAGGATCATATCGGCGCCCTTCCCTATATTCTTCAGAAAATCAATGTTCCGGTGTATGGAACAAAGCTTACCATCGGACTGATTGAGAACAAATTAAAAGAACACAACCTGATGAAGAACACCAAGAGAAAAGTGGTAAAACACGGACAGTCCATCAATCTGGGATGTTTCCGGGTAGAGTTTATCAAGATTAACCACAGTATTGCCGATGCGGCAGCTCTTGCAATCTTTACACCGGCAGGCGTGATTGTTCATACCGGTGACTTTAAGGTAGACTATACGCCTGTATTTGGAGATGCTTTTGATCTGCAGCGTTTTGCAGAGCTGGGCAAAAAAGGTGTTCTGGCTCTGTTAAGCGACAGTACCAACGCGATCCGTCCCGGCTTTACGGCATCTGAGCGGACGGTGGGAAAAACCTTTGACGCAATTTTTGCAGAGCATAAAAACAACAGAATTATTGTGGCAACCTTTGCTTCCAATGTGGACCGTGTACAGCAGATTATTTCTTCTGCCTATAAATACGGAAGAAAGGTTGTTGTTGAAGGACGAAGCATGGTCAATGTAATCGGAACAGCCAGTGAGCTGGGGTATATCAATATTCCGGAAGGCACTCTGATTGAGATTGATCAGCTGAAGAATTATCCTGACGAGCAGACGGTTCTGATTACCACCGGAAGCCAGGGTGAGTCGATGGCAGCTCTGTCCCGGATGGCCTCCGGTATGCACCGGAAGGTTTCTATCAAGCCCAATGATGTGGTGATTTTAAGCTCCACGCCGATTCCGGGCAATGAAAAGGCTGTTTCCAAGGTTATTAATGAGCTGTCCATGAAGGGGGTAGAGGTGATTACCCAGGATACCCATGTATCAGGCCACGCCTGCCAGGAGGAGATTAAGCTGATTTACTCTCTGCTTCATCCCCGCTTTGCCCTTCCGGTGCACGGAGAGTACCGTCATCTGGTGGCAAACAGATCCATTGCTCTTTCCATGGGAATTCCCAAGGAAAATATCCTGATTATGTCCTCCGGCGATGTGGTGGAGATCAGTGAGGATTCCTGCAGAGTAGCTGATCACGTTCAGGCCAGCGGTATTCTGGTAGACGGACTTGGAGTGGGCGATGTAGGAAATATTGTTCTCAGAGATCGTCAGAACCTGGCTCAGAATGGTATTATTATTGTTGTTCTGACACTGGAGAAGTACAGCAATCAGCTTCTGGCAGGTCCGGATATTGTATCCCGCGGCTTTGTCTATGTAAGAGAGTCCGAGGATCTGATGGATGATGCCCGTCAGGTTGTTGATGACGCTGTGGCAGATTGTCTGGATCGCCATGTTTCCGACTGGGGCAAGATGAAAAATGTGATTCGCGACAGCTTAAGTGACTTTATGTGGAAACGGATGAAGCGCAATCCCATGATTCTTCCTATTATCATGGAGGTCGAGTAACAAACATCAGAAAGGCAGTGATGACCGGTGAGTCAGATTACAAAGGACATCAATAAAATAACAGGCACCATCATCGGGGTATCGGGAAAGCTGATTTTGTATGCACTGATTCTTCTGCTGCTTGCGGAGGGGATTGTCAGAGGATATTCCTTTGGCCATGCCATTTTTTATCAGACAGCCATGGAACCGGCTCCGGGCAGCAACAGGGTTCTGACTGTGACGGCGGAGGATTCCGGATCGGATGTGGCTGCAGCCCTTAAGGACCTGGGGCTGATTGACAATGAGCTGGCCGCCAGGTTCCAGATGAAATTTTATGAGTATGAGACGGTTCCGGGTACTTATACCCTGAACACCTCAATGACCTCAAAGGAGATTCTGAGGCTTTTAAGCGAAGGACCTGAGGAAGAAAAGGAAGAGGAAAACACAGAAAGCAGCAGGTAGCCAAGATGGATCAAAAACGGATTACAGATTATATTAATTCTCTGGATCAGGGGCATGGGCCTCTGTGTGACAGGATTGCAAAGGAGGCCAGAGCCGCCGCTGTTCCCATTATCCGAAGGGAAACCGGGGCTCTGCTCCAGACCCTGACTGCAGCGGTGAGGCCCATGCGGATTCTGGAGGTGGGAACGGCAGTGGGCTATTCCGCCCTTTTGATGGCTCAGTCCATGCCGGCCGGCGCCCACATTACCACCATTGAAAAATACCAGCCGAGGATTGTGGCTGCAAAGGAAAATTTCCGGCTGGCAGGGATGGAAGAGTCCATTACCCTGATGGAGGGAGATGCAGATAAGGTTCTGGAACAGCTTTCCGGAACCTTTGACTTTATCTTTATGGATGCGGCCAAGGGCCAGTATATTCACTGGCTTCCGAGAATTCTGGAGCTGATGGCGGAGGGCGCTCTGCTGGTGACAGACAATGTGTTGCAGGATGGAGATGTGGCGGAGTCACGGTTTGCCGTGGAGCGCCGCAACCGCACCATTCACGCCCGTATGAGGGACTATTTATATACGCTGACCCATATGGAGGAACTGAAAACCAGCATTGTTCCCATTGGAGACGGCGTTGCTTTAAGTGTAAAAATACCGAGGAGAGAACCATGAGAGAAACAGAACTTCTGATTCCGGCTGGCAGTCTGGATGTATTGAAAACGGCTGTAATTTACGGAGCTGATGCAGTATATCTGGGCGGAGAGGCATTCAGCCTCCGGGCCAAAGCCAGGAATTTTACGAATGAGGAGATTCGGGAGGGAATCGCCTTTGCCCATGAGCATGGGGTAAAAGTTTATATTACAGCCAATATTCTGGCCCACAATGAGGACCTTCCGGGAGTAGAGGCTTATTTTGAGGAGCTGAAGGAAATCCGTCCGGATGCGCTGATTATTTCCGACCCGGGAGTTTTTGCCATTGCAAGACGGGTGCTGCCGGATATGGAGCTGCATATCAGTACCCAGGCAAACAACACCAACTACGGAACCTACCTTTTCTGGCATCAGATGGGGGCCAAGCGGGTGGTTTCAGCCAGAGAGCTGTCCTTGAAAGAAATCCGGGAAATCCGGGATCGGATTCCGGAGGATATGGAAATCGAAAGCTTTATTCACGGAGCTATGTGCATTTCCTATTCCGGCCGGTGCCTGCTCAGCAATTTCCTGACAGGAAGAGACGCAAACCAGGGAGCATGTACCCATCCCTGCCGCTGGAAGTATGCCCTGATGGAGGAAACCAGACCGGGAGAGTATATGCCTGTATTTGAAAATGAGAGAGGAACTTACATTTTCAATTCCAGAGATCTTTGCATGATTGAGTATATTCCGGAGCTGATTGAGGCGGGAATTGACAGCTTTAAGATTGAAGGCCGGATGAAAACGGCTCTCTATGTGGCAACGGTGGCCAGAACCTACAGGAAGGCCATTGATGATTATAAAAAGGATCCGGAGCTTTACCGGAAAAATATGGACTGGTACCGGGCTGAAATCGCAAAATGCACCTACCGGGAATTTACTACGGGATTTTATTTCGGAAAGCCGGATGCAGAAAGCCAGATTTATGACAACAACACCTATGTGAAGAATTATACCTACCTGGGTACGGTTGAGGAGGTTCGTCCGGACGGCTGGTGCCGGATTGAGCAGAAAAACAAGTTTTCCGTGGGAGAGGTTATTGAGGTTATGAAGCCGGACGGACGGAATGTAGAGGTAACGGTCCGGGGAATTACCGATGAGAACGGGATCCCTCAGGAGAGCGCACCCCATCCCAAGCAGATCCTTTATGTGGATCTGGGAACAGAGCTGTCCGCCTATGATATTCTGCGCAGAAGCGAGATGGAGCCGAAGCAGCAAGGATAAAAATGGCCGGCGCAGGGAAAATGACTGCAAAAGAAGACAGGAAAAATGCCGGAAACAGGAAAGGAGAAACAAGGCTTATGGTACGAAAAGCAGATGTGAAGATCGTAGAGAACCTGGGCGGAGGAAAAGGAACCGCTTATGTGCATCATATTGTTTCCAAAGATGAGATGCTGGGACATGGAAGACTGTATGCCAGGGTTGTGCTTCCTCCGGGAAGCAGCGTAGGCTGGCACCAGCATGTAAGAGATACAGAGCCTTACTATATTCTGAAGGGAGAGGCTGATTTTATCGACAACGATAAAACAGTTACCAAGGTAGGACCGGGGGACTGCTGTATCATTCAGGTGGGACAGTTCCACAGTCTGGAAAATAATTCCGACAGCGATGTGGAATTTATGGCTCTGATTTACAATGAGGCGGGATTTCTGTACGAATAACGGGGTATGGATATGTTGACATGGACTCTTGCAGTGGCGGCGGCAGTCTGTCTGGTCTATTATGGGGTCATTGTGCTTTATACAGGGATAGGAACAGCTTCAGCGGCAATCTGGCTGCTGTCCGGAGGCTTTTTTGCAGTTTCAGCAGCAGCTGTACGGATTTATCAAAAATATCCGGAACGGATGCCCATGTGGATTCCCGTATCCCTGGTGACTCTGTGCGCATCGGGAAGTCTGGTTGTGCTGACGGTTCTGATTCTGATATTCGGGCGGATTCCTGCGACTGCAGAGCCGGATCTGGATTATGTCATTGTTCTTGGAGCCTCGGTAAAGCCGGAGGGGGTAAGCAGAACTTTGAAACTGCGTCTGGATAAGGCAGCAGAATATGCGAAGCAGAATCCGTCTGCTGTGCTGATTCTATCCGGTGGGCAGGGGGCAGATGAACCCTGTACAGAGGCAGCAGCCATGATGCGGTATCTGGAAGATAAAGGCGTTCCTCCGGAAAGAATGATCCTGGAGGAGCAGTCACAGAGCACAACGGAAAATATTGCCTACAGCAGAATTTTTCTGGAAGAACATGCGGAAAATGAAAATCCGGACGTGGGAATTCTTACCAGCAATTTCCATTTGCTGCGGGCCCGCCTGATTGCAGAAAAACAGGGGATGGAAAATATCCGCGGCATAGCGGCGGAATCAGACAGAATTCTGTTTGTCCATTTTTGTTTCCGGGACAGTCTGGCTATATTAAAAGACCGGTTAATGGGCAACCTGTAGATAATGAGATTTCATTGACGGAAAAAGGAGACATGAAGAAATGAATCAACTGGAAAAAGTGAAGGCGCTGGATGCCTATGAGGTGAAGGAGTGGAAAACTCTGAAGGAAACCCGGTCAGAAGGAATTGTGCTGCGTCATAAAAAGACAGGCGCAAAGCTGTTTCTTCTGTCCAATGATGATGAAAATAAGGTATTTTGCATCGGCTTTCGGACACCGCCGGATGATGACACGGGACTGCCCCATATTCTGGAGCACAGTGTTCTCTGCGGTTCGGAAAAGTTTCCTCTTAAGGATCCCTTTGTAGAACTGGTGAAGGGCTCTCTCAATACCTTTTTGAATGCCATGACTTATCCGGATAAAACCGTATATCCTGTGGCAAGCTGCAATGACAAGGATTTCCAGAATCTGATGGACGTATATATGGATGCGGTTTTCCATCCGAATATCTACAAAGAAGAGAAGATTTTCCGCCAGGAGGGCTGGCACTATGAACTGGAATCTGAAGAAAGCCCGCTGATTTATAACGGTGTGGTTTACAATGAGATGAAGGGAGCCTATTCCTCTCCGGAAAGTCTGCTGGACAGCTGCACACAGAAAACCCTGTTTCCGGATAACTGCTATGGAAAGGATTCCGGCGGTGATCCGGCCTTTATCCCGCAGCTTACCTATGAGAAATTCCTGAATTTCCATAAAACCTATTATCATCCTTCCAACAGCTATATTTATCTTTACGGAGATATGGATATGGCAGAAAAGCTGGAGTGGCTGGATCGGGAATATCTCTGCCATTATGAGGAACGTCAGGTGGATTCCTCCATTCCGGAGCAGAAGGCCTTTGCAGAGCCGGTTGAAAAGGAATTTCACTATTCAATCACAGAGGGGGAGGATGATACCAATGCTACCTATCTGTCTGTGAATACGGTTGTGGGAACGGATCTGGATCCGGTGCTGTATCTGGCATTTCAGATTCTGGAATACACCCTTTTAGATGCGCCGGGAGCGCCGGTAAAACAGGCTCTGATTGATGCAGGCATTGGAAAGGATGTGCTGGGAGGATATGAGAGCGGAATTCTTCAGCCTTATTTCAGCGTGATTGCCAAGGATGCCAGACGGGATCAGAAAGGAGAGTTCCTGTCTGTGGTAAAGGGAACTCTGCGGAAGCTGGCTGACCAGGGAATCAACAAAAAAAGTCTTTTAGCCGGCCTTAATTTCTATGAATTCAAATACCGGGAAGCAGATTACGGCAATGCCCCCAAGGGTCTGATGTTCGGCCTGCAGTGTCTGGACAGCTGGCTGTATGACGGAGATCCCATGATGCATCTGGCTTATGAGGATACCTTTACCTATTTGAAAAAGGCAGTGGAGGAGGGATATTTTGAAAACCTGATCCGGGAATATCTCCTGGACAATCCCTTTGAGGCTGTTGTAATTGTCAGCCCGGAGAAGAATCTGACGGCAAAAGAGGATGAAAGACTGGCAGGACAGCTGGCGGATTACAAGGCTTCCCTGACACAGGAGCAGCTGGGAAAACTGGTGGAGGATACCAGGGAGCTGAAGCTTTATCAGGATACGCCATCCACTCCGGAGATCCTGGCGAAGATTCCGCTGTTAAGCCGGGAGGATATTGAGAGAAAGGCCGAAACCTTTTCCTGGACAGAAAAAAAGGAGGACGGAATTCTGGTTCTCCACCACAACTTCTTTACGTCAGGAATCGGTTATCTGAAGGTTCTGTTCCGGACAGATGCCGTACCCCAGGAGGATCTGCCTTATGTAGGTCTGCTGAAATCCGTTCTGGGAAGCGTGGATACGGAGCATTACGGTTATTCTGATTTGACCAGTGAGATTCATTTAAACAGCGGCGGCCTGGATTTTGCAGTAACCTCCTTTGCAAACCTGGAGGATCCGGAGCATTTTACCGGCGCATTTGTGGCCAGCATCCGGGTACTGTATGATCGTCTTGATTTCGGCTTTGGCATGATTGAAGAAATTTTGAATCACTCTGTTTTTACAGATGAAAAACGTCTGGGCGAGGTAATTGGAGAAACCAGATCCAGAGCGCGGATGTGTCTGGAAAATGCCGGTCACAGCACAGCTGTTTCCCGGGCGACCTCTTATTTTTCACCCACTGCCTATTACAATGAGCTGACCGGGGGAACGGCCTATTATCATTTCCTGGAGGAACTGGAAAAGAATTATGATTCCCGGAAAGAGGCTGTGGCTGCAAAGCTGAAAGAAGTAGCTGAAAAGCTGTTTACCCGTTCCAATATGATGATCAGCTATACGGCTGACGACGCAGGCTACCAGGCATTGCCGGGGACTTTGACACGGTTAAGCCAGAAGCTGCCTGAGGGCAGCGGCAAGCGTTATCCCTTTGTTCATCCGGTGGAAAATAAAAACGAGGGACTGAAAACCTCTTCCCAGGTCAACTATGTGGCCCGGTGCGGCAACTTCCGCAGCAGAGGTTTTGCATATACCGGCGCTTTAAAGATTCTTCAGGTGATTTTAAGCTATGACTATCTGTGGCTGAACCTGAGAGTAAAGGGCGGCGCTTATGGCTGCATGAGCGGCTTTGGCCGTTCCGGCGAGGGATATCTTGTTTCCTACCGGGATCCCGGTATGAAGGAAACAAATGAGATTTATGAGGGAATTCCGGCTTATCTGGAATCCTTTGATCCGGATGAGAGGGATATGACCAAGTACGTTATCGGAACCATCAGCGGCATGGATACGCCTCTGACACCTTCTGCCCGGGGAGCAAGAGGACTTTCTGCCTACCTGTCCGGAGTGACAGAGGAAATGATGCAGAAGGAGAGGGAGCAGGTTCTGGATGCAGACCGGGATGATATCCGGGCGCTGGCCGGACAGGTTCGGGCAATTCTGGAAACAGGAAGTCTCTGCGTGGTTGGAAATGAAGAAAAAATAGAAGCAAACCGCGGAATGTTCGGTGAGGTTTCAAATCTTACGAGAGGATAAATGCGCATGGCAAAGAAAGCAGGAACACTTGATATAGAAAAGCTGATGGCGGAGCTGAATCCGGAAAAGACAGCAAAGGAAAATACCGGGGAGGAAGAGGCGGCTTCCCCGGCGCCGGTTCAGAAAAAATCAGGCTTTGTAACCTTGATTGGACGTCCCAATGTAGGAAAATCCACCCTGATGAACCATCTGATCGGACAGAAGATCGCCATTACGTCCCAGAAGCCCCAGACTACCAGAAACAGAATTCAGACTGTGTATACAGATGAACGGGGACAGATTATTTTCCTGGATACACCAGGTATCCACAAGGCGAAAAACAAGCTGGGCGAGTATATGGTCAATGTGGCAGAGCACACCCTGAAGGAGGTAGATGTGATTTTGTGGCTGGTAGAGCCTACAACCTTTATCGGGGCGGGAGAGCGCCATATTGCAGAGCAGCTGAACCAGGTAAAAACACCGGTGATTCTGGTTATCAATAAAATTGATACCTTAAAGGATCAAAAAGAAATTGCCACCTATATTCAGGCATATAAGGATGTATGCCGGTTTGCAGAGATTGTTCCGGTTTCTGCTTTAAGAAAGCGGAATACAGATCTGCTCACGGAGCTGATTTTTAAATATCTGCCCTATGGCCCCATGTTTTATGACGAGGATACGGTAACGGATCAGCCTATGCGCCAGATTGCAGCAGAGCTGATTCGTGAAAAGGCTCTTCGCCTTCTGGATGAGGAAATCCCTCATGGAATTGCAGTTACCATTGAGCGGATGAGCGAGCGGCCCAACGGTATGATTGATATTGACGCTACCATTGTCTGCGAGCGGGATTCCCATAAGGGGATTATCATTGGAAAGGGCGGCGCCATGCTGAAGAAAATCGGCAGCACAGCCCGGAGAGAAATCGAAGCCATGATGGAGACGAAGGTGAATCTTCAGCTTTGGGTCAAAGTCCGCAAGGAATGGCGGGACAGTGAAATTCTGATGAAAAACTACGGATATAATCCAAAGGAGTAGAGAACGGTGAGGGAAACGGCAAATCTGACAGGAATGGTATTAAAAGCCACTCCTTCCGGAGAATATGACAGGCGCCTGGTGATTTTAACACGGGAACGGGGAAAAATCACGGCATTTGCCAGAGGCGCGAAAAGACCGGGAAACCAGCTGATGGCAGTAAGCCGTCCCTTTGTTTTCGGCCAGTTCCGCCTGTTTGAGGGGCGTGAGGCCTACAGCCTTCAGGGAGCGGAGATTTCCAATTATTTTACAGAGCTTTCCCGGGATGTGGAATCAGCCTGCTACGGCTCCTATTTTCTGGAGTTTGCCGATTATTACAGCCGGGAAAATATGGATGCTGGGGAACTGCTTTTACTGCTGTACCAGTCTCTGCGGGCGCTGCTGAAGCCTGCTCTCCCCAATACTCTGGTTCAGCTGGTTTTTGAGCTTCGGGCCATGACCATAAGCGGCGAGTATACGGAGCATCCGCCCTGCCAGGTCAGCGATTCCGCTGCCTATGCATGGGAATATATTATTTTTTCCCCTCTGGAAAGTCTTTATACCTTTGTGCTGACACCGGAGGTAGAGAAGGAGCTGAAATTCTGCGTGGACAGAAACAAAAAGCGGTTTATTGACCGCTCCTTTCATTCTCTGGAAATTCTGGAAATGATGTAGCACAGCTGCCGGAAGCGGGGGCTGCCCCGGGCTGATGCGGCAGAAACAGAAGGAAACACAGGAATTTCTCTGCAGGTATTGAAAATATTATCATTTACGAGTATAATCCTAAATATCTGTGCGCCGGAAAGCGCCGGAGGATTCAGGAGGAAAGTTATGAAAAAAAACTGTGCTGTGCTGGCAGCAGCGGCTCTTTCCTGTGCAGTACTGGCCGGGTGCGGACAGAAGCAGACGGGAACCTGGAATGCCAACGAAAACAGCATCTATGTGACAAAGGATCTGGGTGTGGAAAGCGCCATGGTCTATACTTCCGATAAGCCCAACGAGCTTTATACGGAGGAAGGGCTGGCTTCCTATGCAGAAGAAGCTGTGACTTCCTACAATACAGAGCACGGCGGGGCGGCGGCTTTTGAAAATGAAAAGGATCAGGAAAAGCTTCCGGCAGCGCTGAAAAGCTGCAGTCTGGAGGGTCAGACTGGAAAGCTGGTCTTTGAGTATGGATCTGCAGAGGATTTTGTGAGTTTTTCAACAGAAAACGGAGACAATACCCACTCCATCACAGGTCTTTTTGTGGGAACGGCAGCGGAGCTGGCCGGAGATATGGAGGGAATGACCTTTTCTACAGCAGCCGGAAAGGATGCAGAGCTTGCGTCCATAACCGGTGACAGCAAAAATAAGGCTGTGATTGTAGAGGGGGCAGGTACTGTTTATGTAGAAGGCGGCGTTGCTTTTGTGACAGAGGGTGTTCGGGTGAAGGCCAGCAATGCGGTGATTACACCTGAGGGAACCAGCTGCATTGTATTTCACTAAAAGAGTTCAGCCAATAGAAAGATACCGGGGGTGAACCCCTAACATCATATAAAAAGAGAGGATATCTGAGATGGAAAAGACAATGGAAAAAATTGTAGCACTGGCAAAAAGCAGAGGCTTCGTATATCCCGGTTCCGAGATTTACGGCGGTCTTGCCAACACCTGGGATTACGGTAATCTGGGTGTAGAGCTGAAAAACAACGTAAAGAAAGCATGGTGGCAGAAATTCGTTCAGGAAAGTCCCTACAACGTAGGTGTTGACTGTGCTATTCTGATGAATTCCCAGACCTGGGTTGCTTCCGGTCATCTGGGCGGCTTTTCCGATCCCCTGATGGACTGTAAGGCATGTAAGGAGCGTTTCCGCGCCGACAAGCTGATTGAAGACTATCTGGCAGAGAACCATATTGAGATCGAAGGTTCTGTAGATGCCTGGTCCCAGGAAGAGATGAAGAACTTTATTGAAGAGAAGAATATCTGCTGTCCTTCCTGCGGAAAGCATGATTTCACAGATATCCGTCAGTTTAACCTGATGTTCAAGACCTTCCAGGGTGTTACCGAGGATGCAAAGAATACGGTTTATTTAAGACCGGAGACTGCTCAGGGTATTTTTGTAAACTTCAAGAATGTACAGCGTACTTCCAGAAAGAAAGTTCCCTTTGGTATCGGTCAGATCGGTAAGTCCTTCCGTAACGAGATTACCCCCGGAAACTTTACTTTCCGTACCCGTGAGTTTGAGCAGATGGAGCTGGAGTTCTTCTGTAAGCCGGGCACTGATCTGGAGTGGTTCCAGTACTGGAGAGGTTTCTGCCGTGACTGGCTGATTTCTCTGGGCATTAAGGAGGACGAGATGCGTCTTCGTGACCATTCTCCGGAGGAGCTGTGCTTCTACAGTAAGGGAACAACTGATATCGAGTTCTTATTCCCGTTTGGATGGGGCGAGCTTTGGGGTATTGCAGACAGAACAGACTATGACCTGACCCAGCATCAGAACGTTTCCGGCGAGGATATGTCCTACTTTGATGATGAGGCAAAGGAAAAATACATTCCTTATGTAGTTGAGCCGTCTCTGGGTGCAGACCGTGTTACCCTGGCATTCCTGTGCGCTGCATACGACGAGGAAGAGTTAGAGGGCGGCGATGTTCGTACCGTTCTTCACTTCCATCCGGCTCTGGCACCGGTGAAGGTAGGTATCCTTCCCCTGTCCAAGAAGCTGAATGAGGGCGCTGAGAAGGTATATGCCGAGCTGTCCAAATACTACAACTGTGAGTTCGATGACAGAGGCAATATCGGTAAGCGTTACAGAAGACAGGATGAGATTGGTACCCCGTTCTGCGTTACCTATGACTTTGACTCTGAAACAGACGGCGCAGTAACCGTCCGTGACCGTGATACCATGGAGCAGGTTCGCGTTCCGATTGCAGAGCTGAAGAATTACTTTGAGGATAAGTTCCGTTTCTAAGATGGAATCTCCGATGCTTCTTGTTCGGCTTTGCCGGACATGAAGATGCCCCGTTCTGAACAGTTACGAATATGTAAATATAAAAAAGAACCGCTGCGGCATAGATGAGAGATTAAAAAGACCCCCAAAAGCCAGACTTAAAATCTGACGTTTGGGGGTCGATTCAGCTCTGAGATACCGCAGCATTTTTGGGTTTTCAGTTCCTTGATTAAAGAAGCTCACGAACCTGTTCAACGACGCGGTGGATGATCTCATTCATAGACAGATTTTCACAGCCTGCCACATGGTGGTTGCAGCGGTTTACCGGCATGAGAATCTGGCTGGCATGACTGCGCCCTACCGCTGCTGCCATGGCAGGAGTCACCTCACCGAAAAGAGAATCTGCAATAACAATTCCAATAGGTCCGATAATAATATCTGAATCCCGTGCGGCTACAAGCACGGGATTTTCTCCTGTTGCACCATAATCGGCTCCCGCCTTCAGCATGGCTGCAGTGGCAATGCTGTTGGTGCCGACAGCAAGCAGCTCCTGGTCCGGAAATTCCCGTTTGAGATGTTCGATCAGGGCTTTTCCCATGCGTCCGCCCTGTCCGTCAATGATAGTAATTTTTTTCATAATTCAGTATCCTTTATGTTGTTGTTCTGTTTTCCAATCATTGTATCATACAAACAAAAGTTTTGCTATAATAGACTTACTTTATATAAGTAGGAGGAGTTTTCCATGCTTACATCTCTTGCACTTATTTTTCTTACCGGCCTTCTGATGGCGGCCTTGTGCCAGCAGATCCGGCTTCCCAGAATCATTGGCATGCTGGCCACTGGAATCGTTCTGGGCCCCTTTGTTCTGAATCTTCTGGATCCTCTGATTCTTTCCATTTCAGCGGATTTGCGGAAAATGGCTTTGATTATCATTCTTTTAAAGGCAGGTCTGTCCCTGAATCTGTCAGATTTGAAAAAAGTAGGACGTCCGGCGGTGATGATGGCTTTTGTGCCGGCAAGCTTTGAAATTCTGGCCTTTGTCCTTTTTGCCCCTGCTCTTCTTCCGGTAAACCGGATGGAGGCGGCGGTGATGGGAGCTGTGCTTGCAGCCGTTTCTCCGGCTGTGGTGGTGCCAAGAATGGTTCAGCTGATGGAGTCAAAATACGGAACAGAAAAAAGCATTCCGCAGATGATTCTGGCGGGCGCATCCTGCGATGATATTTTTGTGATTGTCGTATTTACCACCTTTGTCAGCATGGCCCAGGGCGGACAGGCAAGGGTAACCGATTTTTTCAATATTCCGGTATCGATTCTTCTGGGAGTGCTTCTGGGAGCCGCAGCGGGATGGCTGCTGGCGCTGTTTTTTGAGACAGCCTATGCCAGAAAGCACTATGTGCGCAACAGCATGAAAGTAATTATTGTACTGGGAATTTCCTTCCTTCTGGTGGCTGCAGAAGAGTGGCTGAAGGGATTGATTTCTGTCTCCGGGCTTCTGGCAGTGACCAGCATGGCCTGTGTTCTGAAAATGAAAAGTACGGCCTTTGTGTCAAAACGCCTGTCGGAGAAATTCGGAAAACTGTGGCTGGCTGCAGAGGTGCTGCTTTTTGTTCTGGTAGGTGCTGCAGTTGATATCCGCTATACTCTCGATGCCGGGGTGACGGCAGTGATTATGATCCTTCTGGCTCTGGTATTTCGCAGTGTGGGAGTGGTTCTCTGCATGGCCGGTACAGGACTGAATCAGAAGGAGCGTCTGTTTTGCGTCATTGCCTATCTGCCGAAGGCTACGGTTCAGGCGGCGATTGGATCGGTGCCGCTGTCTCTGGGACTGCCCTGCGGAAAAATCGTGCTGTCTGTTGCAGTGCTGGCAATTTTGATTACGGCTCCTCTGGGAGCGCTGGGAATGGATGGAACCTGCCGGCTTCTGTTAAAAAAGGAGAGAATGGAATAGACATTTTTAAATTTTATTTTTCAGAATTTTCATTTTCTGAAGAAAAAATATCAGGTATAATAGTGTTGAAATACTTCAGGTATTTTGGGCAGCAGGAGTATTCCTGTTTCTTTCATCATTAAGATTTAACAGAAAAAACATGAAAAAAGGAGGAAGAGCAAATGGCAAAGGTGTATGCAATGATTGCGGACGGAACAGAAGAGGTGGAGTGTCTGGCAGTGGTGGATCTGCTGCGCCGCAGCAATATTGAAACGGTTCTGGTTGCTGCAAAGGACAGCAGAGAGGTTGTCACTTCCCACGGAATCCGGATTCAGGCAGATGCAGCCGCAGGTGAGGCGGACTTTTCAGATGCAGATGTGATTTTCCTGCCGGGAGGAATGCCGGGATCCGTTCATCTTTCTCAGTGTGAACCCTTGATTCAGGCACTGAAGGCTCAGGATCAGGCAGGAAAACGGATTGCAGCTATCTGCGCGGCTCCGGCAGTGGTTCTGGGACATCACGGCTTTCTGAGAGGAAAACGTGCCACCTGTTTCCCGGGATTCGAGGAAGAGCTAAATGGAGCAATCGTGGTTGACCAGGGCGTTGTAACAGACGGAAACATTACGACTGCAAAGGGACTGGGAGTTGCTCTGGATCTGGGACTGGAGCTGGTCAGACTTCTGATTGATGAAAAAACGGCAGATGATTTGAAGAAAACCATTCAGTATGCATGAGATAATAGAGCAGTCTGTCTGAGCAACAGCGGGAAGAAGAAAAAAGCAGGGAAAATGCGAAAATAAAAAAAGACAGGAAAGCAAAAAGGGGTAACGTCAGAATGAACAAGAAAGTATTTGTTCGTATATACGAATTAAAAATCTATATGCGAAAATGACAGAAATTGGAAGCACTTACACCTGATTTTGCAGAAATTTGTACAAAATTTTTCCGTTTTTTAAAGAAAACATCTTTACTCAGCGGTAAAATATGGTATACTATGTACGGACTGTTTCAGGGCCTTCTTTCGGTGTCGAAAAAACGGCAGCAGCTTTACAGAAAACAGAGAAGATGGTTTAGGACTTAAGTAAAGGGAAGCGGAAGAAGGAGCAGCCGGGAACGGTAAAAACCTGTAGAGGATATCTACACGCATGAGGAGGAAAAACCAATGGCAAATAAGTGGGTTTATTTATTCACCGAAGGTGATGCCAGCATGAGAAATCTGCTTGGCGGTAAGGGGGCAAACCTGGCTGAGATGACCAACATCGGTCTTCCGGTACCCCAGGGCTTTACCATCACAACAGAGGCATGCACACAGTATTATGAAGATGGACGTGAGATCAACGATGAGATCCAGGCCCAGATCAATGAATATATCGGCAAGATGGAAGAGATTACCGGCAAGAAGTTCGGCGATCATGAGAATCCGCTGTTAGTATCTGTTCGTTCCGGTGCAAGAGCATCCATGCCGGGTATGATGGACACCATCCTGAACCTGGGATTGAACGAAGAGGTTGTTAATGTAATCGCTGAGAAGTCCGGCAATGCACGTTGGGCATGGGACTGCTACAGAAGATTTATCCAGATGTATTCCGACGTTGTTATGGAGGTCGGCAAGAAATATTTCGAGACTCTCATCGATGAGATGAAGGAGAAAAAGGGCGTTAAGCAGGACGTTGAGCTGGATGCTGACGACTTAAAGGAGCTGGCAAATCAGTTTAAGGCTGAGTACAAGGATAAGATCGGCGCAGACTTCCCGGATGATCCGAAGGAGCAGCTGATGGGCGCTATCAAGGCAGTATTCCGTTCCTGGGACAATCCCCGTGCAAACGTATACCGCCGCGACAACGATATCCCGTATTCCTGGGGTACCGCTGTAAACGTACAGTCCATGGCTTTCGGTAACATGGGTGATGACTGTGGTACCGGTGTTGCATTTACCCGTGACCCGGCTACCGGTGAGAAGGGCCTGTTCGGTGAGTTCCTGACCAATGCACAGGGTGAGGACGTTGTAGCAGGTGTTCGTACTCCGATGCACATCAACGAGATGGCTGACAAGTTCCCGGAGGCATTCAAGCAGTTTAACGAAGTTTGCAAGACTCTGGAAGATCACTATAGAGATATGCAGGATATGGAGTTTACCGTTGAGCACGGCAAGCTGTACATGCTGCAGACCAGAAATGGTAAGAGAACCGCTCAGGCTGCATTAAAGATCGCCTGCGATCTGGTAGATGAAGGCATGAGAACTCCGGAAGAGGCAGTTGCCATGATCGACCCGCGTAACCTGGATACTCTGCTGCATCCGCAGTTTGACGCTGAGGCACTGAAGAAAGCTGAGCCGCTGGCAAAAGCTCTGGCTGCTTCTCCGGGTGCTGCATGCGGTAAGATTGTCTTCAATGCAGAAGATGCAAAAGAGTGGGCTGCAAGAGGCGAGAAGGTAGTTCTGGTTCGTCTGGAGACTTCTCCGGAAGATATTGAGGGTATGAAGGCTGCTCAGGGTATCCTGACTGTTCGCGGCGGTATGACCTCTCACGCTGCAGTAGTTGCACGTGGTATGGGTACCTGCTGTGTATCCGGCTGCTCCGATATCGCTATGGATGAAGAAAACAAGAAATTTGTTCTGGCTGGTAAGGAATTCCACGAGGGCGACGCACTGTCTATCGATGGTTCCACCGGTAAGATTTACGATGGCATTATCCCGACTGTAGACGCTACCATTGCCGGTGAGTTCGGCAGAATCATGGGATGGGCTGATCAGTATAGAAGACTGAAAGTAAGAACCAACGCAGATACTCCGGCTGATGCAAGAAAAGCAAGAGAGCTGGGTGCTGAGGGTATCGGTCTTTGCCGTACCGAGCATATGTTCTTCGAGGGCAACAGAATCGACGCTTTCCGTGAGATGATCTGTTCTGAGACTGTAGAAGAGCGTGAGGCAGCTCTGGCGAAGATCCTTCCGGAGCAGCAGGGTGATTTCGAGAAGCTGTACGAGGCTCTTGAGGGCAACCCGGTATGTATCCGTTTCCTGGATCCGCCGTTACATGAGTTCGTTCCGACCACTGAGGAAGATATTAAGAAGCTGGCTGATGCACAGGGCAAGAGCGTTGAGACCATCAAGAATATCATTGCTTCCCTGCACGAGTTCAACCCGATGATGGGTCATCGTGGATGCCGTCTGGCTGTTACCTATCCGGAGATTGCAAAGATGCAGACCAAGGCTGTTATCCGCGCAGCAATCAACGTTCAGAAGGCACATCCGGAATGGAATGTAGAGCCGGAGATCATGATTCCGCTGGTTGGCGATATCAAAGAGTTAAAATATGTAAAGAACTTTGTAGTTGAGACCGCTGACGCTGAGATCGCAGCAGCAGGTATTGAACTGAAATATCAGGTTGGTACCATGATCGAGATCCCGAGAGCAGCTCTGACTGCAGATGACATTGCAAAAGAGGCTGAGTTCTTCTGCTTCGGTACCAATGACCTGACTCAGATGACTTACGGCTTCTCCCGTGATGATGCAGGCAAGTTCCTGAATGCTTACTATGATGCCAAGATCTTCGAGAACGATCCGTTTGCAAAACTGGATCAGGTTGGCGTAGGCAAACTGATGAAGATGGCTATCCAGTTAGGTAAGCCGGTACGTCCGGAACTGCACGTAGGTATCTGCGGCGAGCACGGCGGAGATCCGTCTTCCGTAGAGTTCTGCCACAAGATCGGTCTGGACTATGTTTCCTGCTCACCGTTCCGTGTTCCGATTGCAAGACTGGCAGCAGCACAGGCTGCAATTGCAGACAAATAAGAAAAATAGGCTGTTTTCAGTCTCTTGTGAAGAATCGTCAGATCCGGCGTATGCCGGTTCTGGCGATTCTTTTGTCATTTCATAGGAAATTGCATCCTATGAGATAAAAACGCTCCGCGAGGATCGCCATGCGGCAGAACGGAACTTTGCCGCAGGCGGAGAAACCTGCAGGCTTCTTTCTGATTTTTGTGGAAAAATGAGTTGTGAAAATGAAAAAATAATAGTACAATGGATGTCAGCTTTAAAGATGTGAAACACAGGAAAAGGAGATTTGGATGGAGCAAGAAATTTTGACAACACGAGACAGGGGGATGGGGCGTGAAATGGCAGTTTCCGGGCTGTTTGCGGCGCTGATTGCAGCGGGAGCATTTATCAAGATTACCATACCGGTACAGCCGTTTCCCATGCATTTTACACTGCAGTGGTTTTTTGTAATGATGGCTGGTTTTTTGCTGGGTCCCAAAATGGCGGCAGCTAGTGTAGGAACCTACCTTCTGATCGGTTTATTGGGAGTTCCTGTTTTTGCAGCAGGAGGAGGGCCGGCTTATCTGCTTCGTCCCACCTTTGGTTTTTTACTTGGTTTTCTCCTGGCTGCCTGGGTGATAGGAAAGCTTTGTGAATGGATGAAGCCGTCAAAAATGACCGGGATGATGATTCCTGCAGCAGCAGGTCTGGCTGTGTATTACGGGGCCGGGATTCTGTATTTTTATTTTATCAGCAATTATGTGATTTCCATGCCTATAGGCTGGAAAGCGGTTTTGATTAATTGCTGCCTGCTTACAATCGGAGAGGACTTTGTGCTTTGCATCCTTGCATCGGCCACCGCTTTGAAAATGCGCCCGGCCGTGCTTCGGATGATGGAATAGAGACTATGCACCAGACTGCAGAGTCTCTAATTTTTTTCGGTCAAGGAGTACAATTGTTCCGCGGGAAAGGCGAACCATTCCCTCACTCTGGAAGTAACGAAGCATCCGGGTAATGACTTCACGGTGAGAACCCAGATGATTTGCAATAATTTCGTGAGTAATTTTCAGCTCATCGGAACCTTCGATAGCAGCTTCCTCCAGAAGAAATGCTGCCACGCGTTTATCCAGGCTTTTCCAGAGGATCTGTTCAATAAGCCACATGACGTCAGAAAACCGTGTGGCCATAAGCTCGTTGGTATAGTTGGCCACAGGAGCAGATTCTTCCATAATGCTCTTATAGATTTCTGAAGGAATGACCCAGAGTTCCGTATCTTTTTCTGCCTCAATGGTGATCTCAAACTGAATGGAGCGCATTATGCAGGAGGCGGAGAAGAGACACATATCACGTTCAAAGAGCCGGTAAATGGTGATTTCCCGGCCTTCGTCAGAAAGAATATATGCCCGGAGCAGACCGGATTTTATGAGAAGAAGTCCTGTGCAGTCCATACTGCCGTTGTGGATGATGGAGCCCTTTTCTACTTTTCGGGAAATCAGGCTTCCCAGTATCCGGTTTTGCTGAACAGCAGTCAGTTTAGTCCATATGGGAAAGTAGTCTTGAAAAATCATGTCCCCCTCCTTTGGGTTTTATTTATAACAGCTTTTATTTAGTATAGGTTATTTGCACCAAAGCGTCAATTCTATTCTTGACAGATTCTTGTAAGAAAACTATACTGGAAATAGAGAGTAAAAACTCTATTTGCACGGAAATAAGTGGTATTTATCTGCTTTTTCTGAAAATGAAGCAGATATACTGCAAGGCAGACGAAAGGAGAACATTATGAAGACAAAGTTTTATATTTGCCGCCGATGCGGAAATCTGGTTGGAATGATTCACGATTCCGGCGTTCCGATGATTTGCTGCGGAGAGAAAATGGAAGCTCTGGTTCCAAACACAGTTGATGCCAGCGGCGAGAAACATCTGCCGGTAGCTGTTATGGATGGCAATGTGCTTCGTGTCCATGTGGGAAGTGTGGATCATCCAATGCTTCCGGAACACTTTATTGAGTGGGTTTATGTGCAGACAGAGCATGGCGGACAGAGAAAGGCCTTAAAACCCGGCGATGCACCTGAGGTTTCCTTCTGTCTGGGCGACGACAAGGCAACTGCGGTTTATGCTTACTGCAATCTCCACGGCCTTTGGATGACGGAATTATAATGCCTGTTGCCGGATGTCTGTTCTGACGGTATCCGGCAGCCTTCATTTTTCGGAATCAATCCGGAAAGAATCTTGAGATTTCTTGATTCTTTCCGGATTTTTTTGTTTCACAGGAAATTACGTTCTATGAAACAAAAACGCTCCGCGGGGATCGCCATGCGGCGAGGCGCGCCGCCGTATGGTGATATTGTCACAGAAAGAGAAGGATTTTTTCGCTATAATCTATCCATAAAAGAAACAGGAAATACAGAAAAAATTTCAGTATACCCGGAAGGAGAATATATTTGATGCAGTATACCATCGCATTTTTAGAAGGGATGATTACTTTTATTTCCCCATGTCTGCTGCCGATGCTTCCTATTTATCTTTCTTATTTTGCAGGCGGCGGGGAGAGAACCACTGGAAAAACAATAAGAGGAGCCCTGGGGTTTGTAACGGGATTTACCGTGGTGTTTGTAACTCTTGGAGGGCTGGCCGGTACCATAGGAGGCTTTTTAAGACAGTACCAGACAGCGGTTCAGATTGTTTCCGGCCTTGTAGTTATTTTCTTTGGATTGAATTTTCTCGGAGTGTTCCGGCTGAATCTGTTCCACGGAAGCCGCCATTCTGTGAATACCGATAATATGAGCTTTTTTTCAGCAATGGTTTTCGGCATGGTGTTTTCCATCGGCTGGACTCCCTGCGTAGGCGCTTTTCTTGGTTCAGCCCTGATGCTGGCATCTCAGCAGGGGCATGTGGCGGAAGGAATGATGATGCTTCTTGCCTATTCACTGGGACTGGGAATTCCATTTCTTCTCAGTGCAGTGATGATTGACTACTTAAAAACAGCATTTCAGTGGATTAAAAAGCATTACGGAATAATCAATACAGTCAGCGGTCTGTTTCTGATACTGGTTGGCATTTTCATGGCAACAGGAACATTTGGAAGGCTTCTGGCACTGCTCAGTTAAGGAGGAATTATGAAACAGAAAAAAACATTGTTATGGATGGTTCTGGCTTTTGTTATTTTAATAGGAGGGGCGTCTGTTCTTTATGGTAAGCTTGGGAAAGCCCAGGCAACAGAACAGCTGGCTGTTATATCAGAAGAGCAGTCCCCGGCGGTGGAGGAACAGACAGGTTCTGAAAAACAGCAGGAGACGCCGGAGGTTCAGCCGGAGAAGGACGGCCTTGCGGAATCCCCGGAAGAGCAGAAAGAGTCTGAAAAGCCTTCTGAAACAGAGGAGTCATCAGAAGCAGAGCGCATGAAAGCGCCGGATTTTACTGTTTACAATGAGGAAGGTGAAGAAGTCCATTTGTCGGATTATCTGGGAAAACCGGTTGTTTTAAATTTCTGGGCCAGCTGGTGCGGTCCCTGTCAGATGGAAATGCCGGATTTCCATGAAAAGTATCTGGAATCAGGAGAAGAGATTCAGTTTCTGATGATTAATATGACAGATGGTTCCAGAGAAACAAAGGAAACTGCAGCCGGTTTTATAGAAAAGAAGCAGTATGAATTTCCTGTTTTTTTTGATACAGAATTTGATGCCGCCATGGCATTCGGGGCACACTCTCTTCCCACAACCTTTTTCCTGGATAAGGAGGGGTATGTGATTGCTCATGCCGCCGGAGCGATTGACGGAGCAACCCTGCAGAAGGGAATGGATTTGATAACGCCTTAATATGTATACACAGAAAGAAAAAGACGCCGCAGAGCATAGTATTTTGCGGCGCCTTTTTTACGTGAGTTCCTGTATTTCTGATTTTAAATCACAGGCAGAGGATTATTTCTGATTTGCCTGTCTGTAAATCTCGTAGATTCCATCCTCATCCAGCTGACGGAAGGTTCCGATGGTCCGCGTTTTCTGATAAGAGCAGCGGTTGGCCAGTTCCCGGAGTACCTCATCTGTCTGCTCTCCAATATCCTGATTTTCCCGGAAGCCCACCGGCATTCCCAGAGATGCAAAATATTCTCTGGTTGCCTGAATGCCTGCAAGAGCCAGCTCTTTTTCATCTGAGCCGGAAATACCCCAGACATTTTTTGCATACCGGGCGAAGCGGGACGGTTTTGCGTCCATGACAGCCAGCGCCCAGGAGTCCCACACTGTGGCAAGGGATGCGCCGTGGGCGGTATCAAACATGGCAGAGAGCTCATGCCCCAGCTGGTGAACCGCAAAGTCTTCCTGTCCGCCCAGACCGGTCAGACCATTGTGAGACAGGGAACCGGCCCACATCAGTTCACTCATGGCTTCATAATTGCGGGGATCGGAAACAGCAGTACGGCCGTTTGCAATCACTGTGCGCAGCAGCGCCTCGGCAAGTGCATCCGTTACCTCATTATCAACAGGATTAAAATAGCGATCCAGCGTATGCATCATAATGTCCGTAACGCCGCAGGCTACCTGATAGACAGGAAGGGTACAGGCCAGTTCCGGATTCATAACAGCAAATTTAGGCCGGTTCAGAGGGGTGCTTAATCCGCGCTTGCATCCGGTTTCCTGGTTTGTAAGCACAGAGGAGGAGCTTGTTTCGCTGCCTGCAGCGGGAATTGTGAGAACAGCGCCTGTGGGAAGACCATGCTCCGGTTTTTTCTTCCGGCTCCAGAATTCCCAGATATCGGTGTCGGGATTGGCTGCTCCGATGGCAATGGCTTTTGCTGTGTCAATGGCAGAACCGCCGCCAATGCCTACAATAAAGTCTGCTCCAAAGGAAACAGCAGCCTGAACTCCTTTGCGGGCGTGCTCAAGGGTCGGATTGGCCCTGGCACCGCCAAATTCCTCACAAATCAGTCCTTCTTCTTCTGCGGAGCGGCGCACCTGGGCCAGGAGTCCGCTTCGCACAGCAGAACCTCCTCCGTAAACAAGGAGCACCCGTTTTCCTCCGTATTTGCGGATGCAGGCACCGGTTTTCTGCTGGGCATCCCTGCCGAAAATCACTTCTGTAGGGGAGTGGTATGTAAATGAATGCATAGAAAGTCCACCTTTCTTTTTATTTTTATATTCACGAGAGACTGTTTTCTCCTGCATATAGTTTACCATGAAAAGGAGGAAGATTCCAGCAAAATTCAAGGACAAAGATCACAAACAGAGTATCCTATCCCGGCTGTCCGGCCAGCTCATCAAGAGAATGGAACTGATAACCCATGGATTCCCATTTTGTGAGAAGTTCATCCAGAATTTCTCCGTTGGTTCTGGACGTGCTGTGGAGGAGAACGATGGCTCCCGGATGGATACGGCCAAGAAGCTTTTGAAAAGCTTCCTCATGGGTGGGCTGTTTATCTTCATACCAGTCTACATAAGCAAGGCTCCAGAAGAAGGTGTGGTACCCCATTTCCTTTGCCATTTTCAGGTTGGCTTCGCTGTATTTTCCCTGGGGCGGTCTGTAATATTTTTTCAGCGGCTGTCCGGTGACCTGCTGGTAGAGATTTTCCAGATCCTGAAGCTCCTTCTGGAAATCTTCTTTTGCAGCTATTTTAGACATATCCGGGTGATGGAAGGTGTGGTTTCCTACAGTATGGCCTTCTGCGACCATTCGTTTGACCAGTTCCGGGCTGGTTTCCAGATAATTTCCCACAAGGAAAAAGGCAGCAGGCGCATGATGTTTTTTCAGGGCGTCCAGAATGGCAGCAGTATTGCCGTTTTCATAACCTGCATCAAAGGTCAGATATATGATTTTTTCCTCAGTATCTGCTGCATAATGGGCCTGAAACTGTTTTAAATAGTCAGAGGTTGCATTGGCAACCGGCGGTTTTCCCTCCTGCTGGAAGCTGAGTCCCCAGTTTTCAGCGGAAGCGCCTGCGCTGGCGGGAGCAGAGCTGTGGCGGAAGGAAAGATATCCCAGCCAGTTTCCGGCAAGAAATGAGAAAATCAGAAAAAACAGGATGGCAGCAGTCCGTTTGCACAGACTGCACTGATGAAGAAAAAAATTCTGGTTCATAACAGACTCCGGGGAATCTTATTGTTAAAGCCTATGCGGGAAGATTAAGAAAGTTGTCATATTTTATAGAAAGAATCTATGATATACTAAAAAAAGCAGGATCTGGATCGGGAACTTTGCCCGGAACTGGCGGAATATATTCCGAAAAAACGGCTTAAAGGAGAAGACATGATGATAAAATGGAAGAAAGTACTGGCAGCGGGGCTTGGAACTGCTATGCTGCTTAGTCAGACAGCTTATGCAGATACGGTGATAGTTCCTCCGCCTCCCTTTGTTGGAGTTGGAGGAAGCCAGACAGGAAATACAGGACTTGGAACTGGGATTATGCAGCCGGGAATGACAGGCGGTCAGAACAGCAGCACGGAAAATCAGGGGGGTCTCGGCACATCGGGAGGACAGAGCAGCGCACAAAATCAGGGAGGTCCCGGCGCAGCAGGGAATCAGAGCAGCAGTCAGTCAGGCTCTTCTCAGACACAGGATTCAGCTTTGCCGCAGGTGAAGGCGGAGGGAGCTGTTTTGATGGATGCGGCAACGGGAAAAGTATTGTTCGGAAAGAATCAGGACATGCAGTTTTATCCGGCCAGTATTACCAAGGTTATGACGGCGCTTCTGGTGCTTGAACGCTGCAGTCTGAATGACACAGTGACTTTTTCAGATTCTGCTACAACCAATCTGGAATCGGGAGCAGTGTCTCTGGGTATCTCTAAGGGGGATCAGCTGACGGTGGAGCAGTGTCTCTACGGTCTGCTTTTAAAATCAGCCAATGAGATTGGAAATGGACTGGCTGAGCATGTGGCAGGAAGCGTCAGCGCATTTGCAGATCTGATGAACGCCAGAGCCAGGGAGCTTGGGTGTAAGAATACCCACTTTACCAATCCTCACGGGCTGAATGATACGGCCCATAAAACAACGCCTTACGATATGGCGCTGATCATGCGGGCGGCTCTCCAGAACGAAACCTTCCGGAAAATTGATACTACAACAAGCTATGAATTTCCGGCTACGAAAAAATCGGCTGCCAAGACCATTACCATGGGACATAAGATGATGTATCCCACAGATTCCAGGTATTATGAGGGCATTATCGGAGGAAAAACGGGATATACCTCAAAGGCAGGAAATACTCTGGTAACAGGAGCGGAAAGAAATGGCGTCCGCCTGATTGCAGTGGTTATGAAGGCCAGCGGAAGTCATTATACAGATACCATTGCCATGCTGGATTACGGTTTTGCAAATTACGGAAAGCTGACAGGAGGCAGCGGAGAAGGTCAGAGCGGCGTGGCGACGCCAGGGACAGGAAGCCAGAGCGGCGTGGTGACGCCGGGGACGGGAAGCCAGAGCGGTGTGGTGACGCCGGGGACAGGAAGCCAGAACAGCGTGGTGACGCCGGGGACAGGAAGTCAGAACAGTGAAGTGACGCCGGGCAGCGGAAACAGCCAGGGAACATCAGCAGGGCCAAGCGGCGTTCCATCTCAGAATACATCGTCTGTGCCCGGGGAGAGTGCTTCCGCAGGACCGGGAGAACAGACAGGAACCCAGGAGGGAGCAGGCATCAGTCAGGGCTGGAAGCAGGATCAGACCGGATGGTATTATGCTGCCGCAGACGGTTCCCGTGCGGCAAACCAGTGGCTTAAGCTTCAGGATACCTGGTACTGGTTTGACGGAAATGGATATATGGCAACCGGATGGAGAAATTATACGGACGGATCGTATTATTATTTTGATCCGGCAACGGGAGCCATGATATCAGACCGGTGGATTCAGGATGGAGGAGCCTGGTATTACCTGACCGGGGACGGAAAGCTTCTGACCAATGGAACAACCCCTGACGGATATCAGGTAAATGAATACGGAATCTGGGATGAAAAGGCAGGGGCCTGATCTTCCCGGAACAGAACGATGAAAAAGAAAGAATGAGGGGCGCGGGGATGAAGGAAAAGTTATATACCATAGAACTGACAGATGCAGTGAAGTCTGGTGATGAATGTCTGTTTTGCTGGCTGGAGAGAAAGCTGGAGCAGGAAAATCTGGAGTTTGTTCTTGGTTCTTCTTATATGGAAAGTGATATTCGGGACAATACCAGTGAGCGGGGATTTTGCCGCCATCATACAAAAATGATGTTTGATTACGGAAATTCTCTGGGCAATGCCTGGATTTTAAAATCCCGAATGGAAAAGGTGAACCGGGACTTTAAAAAGCAGATGGGACAGGCTGGTACCGTGAAAAAGGGCGGTTCTCTTCTGGGGCGTTTGTTTGCCGGCAGAAAACAGAACGCCTCTGCTTCCGGCTCAGCAGCAGGACAGTCAGGAGCTTCAGCCTGGCTCAGAGGGGAAAACAGTCACTGCTACATCTGCGAGCGGATGGACGGCATTTATCAGAGAATGCTGGATACCTTTGTATATATGCTGAAGAATGATGCAGATTTCGGAGAGCTTCTGATGGCTTCCAGGGGGTTCTGTCTGCCTCACTTTGCAGATGTTCTGGATATCTGTCAGGCTAAGCTGACAGCCCAGGAGCAGGAGGTGTGGATTCCAAGGCTGGCAGAGCTGACTTCAAGGAATCTGGATCGGATTCAGGAGGACATTGACTGGCTGATAGAAAAATACGATTACAGAAACCGTGATGCAGACTGGAAGGAATCCAGAGATGCAGTACAGAGAACCATGCAGAAGCTGACCGGAGGCCATCCGGCGGATCCGGTCTTTCAGAACAGAAAATAGTCTGCGTCCGGCGGCATATTTCAGGGGGAACCAGGAAATCCTAATAGAAACCAAAGTATGGATATGATATCAGGAGGTTTTTATAATGGATTTTAAAAACAGCGAAACAGCAAAAAATCTGATGAGAGCATTTGCCGGTGAGAGCCAGGCGAGAAACCGTTACACCTTTGCAGCAGGAATTGCCAGAAAAGAAGGCTTGTTTGTTATTGAGTCTGTCTTTTCCTTTACAGCTGATCAGGAGAAGGAACACGGAGAAATTTTTTATAATTATCTGAAAGAGCTGGGCGGAGAAACGATTTTCATTGACGGAGGATATCCGGTGGATCAGTACGAGAAAAGCCTGGATTATCTGAAAGCAGCTCACCACAATGAATATGAAGAATTTGAAGATGTTTATCAGAATTTTGCAAAAACGGCAAAGGATGAGGGCTTCAGCCAGATTGCGTCCAGTTTTTCCATGATAGCAGAGATCGAGAAGACTCACGGAGATCGTTTTCAGCTGTTTGCGGACTATCTGGAGAAAAATCAGTTGTTTGTGTCTGAGGTGGAAACCGGCTGGATGTGTCTGAACTGCGGTCACGTTCACCGGGGAACGGAGGCGCCTGCCCAGTGTCCTGTCTGCCGTCACGAACAGGGTTATTTTGTCCGCATGGAGCTGGCTCCCTATATTCAGTAAAAAACAATAGTGAGGAGATACAAATGATAAAGGCAGTGATTTTTGATCAGGACGGTCTGATGTTTGATACAGAGCGAATCTCAGGAATTGCCTGGCATCAGGCAGAAAAAGAGTGGGGAATTCATCTGGAGGAAAGTTTTTTAATGACCATTCGCGGAATGAATCATCAGGATGCCCGCATAAGATTTCAGGAGGTGTTTGGTGACTCTGTGGATTTTATGGCATTCCGGAGCAAAAAACAGGAGATTTTTGAGGAGCTTCTGGAACGGGACGGAATTCCGGTAAAGCCGGGACTTTATGAGCTTTTGGAGTATCTGGAGGAGCAGCGGATTCCGGCAGCTCTGGCATCTGCCAGCAGAATGGAGTATACGGAGCGAAATCTGGAGAAAACAGGAATCCGCAGACATTTTTGCCATCTGGTTACCGGAGATATGGTCAGCCATGCCAAACCGAATCCGGAGATTTTCTGGAAGGCGGCAGAGCTTCTGGGAGAAAAGCCGGAGGACTGTCTGGTTCTGGAGGACAGCTTAAATGGAGTGGAGGCAGGACTTCGGGGAGGATTTGTCACCGTTATGGTTCCGGATCTGACCCGGCCGGATGAGGAACTGAAAAAGAGGGTATACCGGGTTTGCGGTTCCCTTCTGGAAGTAAAGGAAATGCTGGAAGCAGAAAGAGCAGGATAAGGATATGAGGGCAGGAAATACGGAGTTATCTTTATGGGCGGCTGCCGGAGCGGCTGCTGGAGCCGCCGCGGCAGGGCTGGCATGGAGCCGCTATGAGCGGGGACATTTTGTGACAGAGGAGTCTGTTTTTTCTTCCTCTAAAATCAGGCGTCCGGCGGTTCTTGTGTTTTTGTCGGATCTTCATGACAATGCATTTGGAGAAAAGAATGAAAATCTGCTGGAAGAGATCAAAAGAATCCATCCGGATGCTGTTTTGATTGGCGGAGATACCATGGTGATAAAGCCGGGAAGGGCAGATCTTTCCAGAACAAGGGAGCTTTTTCAGGAAATTTCCCGCCTTTCCTGTCCGGTCTTTTATGCAAATGGAAATCATGAGCAGAGAATGCAGCGGGATCGGGGTGTTTACGGCGCCATGTATGATGAATTCCGGGAGCTGCTGGCAGATTATCAGGTGGAATATCTGCAGAACAAAACAGTTTCCTGGAGGGACGATATTGCAGTCAGCGGGGTGGATATAGCCTGGAAATACTATCAGGATTTTCATCCGGATTCCATGACCCCGTCTTATCTTACCAGGCGACTGGGAAATGCAGATCCTGATAAATTTCAGATTCTGCTGGCTCATTCTCCCCTGTTTTTTGATGCGTATGCAGACTGGGGGGCGGATTTGTCTCTGGCAGGTCATTTTCACGGAGGAACCATCCGTATCCCCGGACTGGGGGGAGTGATGACACCCCAGTATCAGTTTTTCCATCCCTACTGCGGAGGTGTTTTTGAGCAGAACGGCAGATGGATGCTTGTCAGCCGCGGGCTTGGAACCCATTCCATCAATATCCGCATAGGAAACAGACCACAGCTGGCAGTAATAAGGCTGGAGCCGAAATCATAGCAGGCCGATGCGGCATAGGATACCCCTGTTCGATATTTACAGAGCGGGGGTTTTTTGTTATACTGGTACATACGTGACAAAAGGCAAAGGGCGGATTGGAATGGCAATATCCTATAAACTGGAGAAGTTTGAAGGTCCTCTGGATCTTCTTCTTCATTTAATTGATAAAAATAAAATAGATATTTATGATATTCCGATTATGGAGATTACACAGCAGTATCTTGACTATGTGAATCAGATGGAGAAAGAGGATCTGAATCTGGTCAGCGATTTTCTGGTTATGGCGGCAACGCTTCTGGATATTAAATCCCGGATGCTGCTTCCGGCAGAAACTGTCGAGGAGGAGGGGGAGGAGGATCCCCGGGCAGAGCTGGTTTCCCGTCTTCTGGAGTATAAGCAGTATAAGATGATGGCTCAGGAGCTTCTGGATATGGAGGAAAATGCCGGCGGACTGCTTTTTAAAAAGCCTACGGTTCCCAAAGAGGTGGCAAAGTATGAGACACCGGTGGATCTGGATGAATTGCTGGACGGACTGACTCTGGCAAAGCTGCAGCGTATTTTCCAGTCTGTCATGAAGCGGCAGCAGGATAAGGTGGATCCGATCCGAAGCAAGTTTGGAACGATAAAAAAAGAGCCGGTCAGCCTGGAAACGAGGATTCTTGATGTGATGGCTTATGCAAGAGAACACAGAAAATTCAGTTTTCGGCAGATGCTGGAGCGTCAGTCGGAGAAGCTTGAGGTGGTTGTGACCTTTCTGGCTGTTCTGGAGCTGATGAAGATAGGAAAGATTCACCTGACGCAGGAGCATGCCTTTGATGATATGTACATAGAGATTCAGGAAGCAGAGGGCGAGGAAACAGAACTTTTACTGGAAGATTTAGAGGATCTGGAAGGATAGAAAATATGGGAAGTCTGTACGACGATGAATTTGACCTGGCTGCCGTAGAGGCGCGCCATGAGGAGCTGGAAGCGCTGGAGGCGCTGGATACCAGAGAAGGACAGCTGGTGCTGGATATTCCAGGCTGTCAGAACACCATGGACGAGAAAAATCCGGACGGAATATATCCGGAAAGTGACTGGGAGGCCATAGTGGAGGCTGTGCTGTTTACCATGGGCAATTCTGTAGAGCTGAGACAGCTGGCGGCGGCGATTGATCAAAGCGAGAATGTGGCCCGCCGGGTGGTGACGAGCCTTCAGAAGCGGTATCAGAAGGAAAACAGAGGGATGCAGATTATTGAGCTGGAGAATGCTTATCAGATGTGTACCAGGGCTGAGTATTATGAAAATCTGATCCGTGTGGCTTCTGCTCCCAAAAAGCATGTTCTGACAGATGTGGTTCTGGAGACGCTTTCTATTATTGCCTACAAGCAGCCGGTGACAAAAATGGAAATTTCAAAAATCAGAGGCGTATCCTCTGATCACGCGGTAAACCGTCTGGTGGAGTATGGTCTTGTTTATGAGGCCGGAAGAATGGATGCTCCCGGACGCCCTGCTTTGTTTGCAACAACAGAGGAATTCCTGCGCCGGTTTGGCGTAGGCTCTACAACGGATCTTCCTACAATGAATCCGGAACAGGAAGAGGAGATTCGTCAGGAGGTTGAGGAAGAGCTTCAGATGAAACTGAATGAAATGGGCGAGCCGGAGAACGGGGAAGATACGTCTCTGGATCTGGAGGAAGCAGTGGAACGCGCCATGGAAGAAGAAAACCAGGAAATAGGAAGAGAGGATAAGGAAGAAGATGCCTGATATTAAAATTAAATATTTAACAGATAAAATTGAAAAGCTTACTTATATTGGAGGAAAGTCTGACTGGATTGATCTGCGGGCGGCAGAGGATGTAGAAATGAAGGCCGGAGAATTCCGTCTGATTCCCCTTGGGGTTGCCATGGAGCTGCCAAAAGGCTATGAGGCTCATATTGTACCAAGAAGCAGCACCTATAAGAATTTTGGTGTGATCCAGACAAATCACATGGGAGTTGTGGATGAAACCTATTGCGGAGACAATGATCAGTGGTTTTTCCCTGCTTATGCATTGAGAGATACTAAAATTATGACAGGAGACCGGATTTGTCAGTTCCGCATTATGGAGCACCAGCCGGCAATCCGTTTTGAAGAAGTAGAAAGTCTGGAAAATGAAGACCGGGGCGGAATCGGAAGCACCGGCAGAAAGTAGTGAGGCTGTGGATAAAAGGGAGAACGAAACAGATAGAAAGAAAAAGACGTCTGATTCCAGACCCAGATTTCGGGGGGAGATTCAGTACGAGCAGTTAGAGCAGCAGAGAGCAGCAGCAGAGAGTGCGCCGGGTTCAACTGTGAGAATTCTCAGAACCGGGGGAAGAAGTACAGCGGCAGAGCGGGAGGATTACCGCCGCTGCAGCCAGGGTACAGGAGACAGGCGAAGCCGGGGCAGTCAGTCAGCAGGCGGTTCCCAGCCGGTCCGCCGTGTCCAGCCCCAGTCTCAGTCATCAGGGGCATCCCGGTCAGACCGGGGACAGACCTCCGGAAGAACTCAAGTTTCCCGAAGCAGGGCAGAGGGAAGTCTGCCGTCAGGGAGAGCCGCAGGCAGTGCTGTTTCAGGAAGACAGGGGGGAGCGGGAGAGCGACCCAGATTTCATCCCGGAGGAGAACAGCAGGAATATGGCAGAAACAGAGCCCGCGCAGCGGCTGCCCGCCGGAAGAAACAACGGCAGAGAAGGGCATTTCTGGGGGCAGGATTTTTGGTTCTTGCCCTGGCTGTGGGAGGCGCCGGATTTGGGCTGATTCGCTGGAAGGAAGGCAGCAGGCGGAGAGAGCTGGCCGGACAGGGCGTATCAGCTATGGAAGCCGGCAGCTATGATACAGCGATTGCAGCCTTTGATCAGGCTTTGGAAGGATCCGGAAAACGGATTGGCAATTTTGAAGAGGATGTATTGTTCAACCGGGCGGAGGCAGAATATAAGCAGGGAGATTATGAAGCGGCTCTTGCTACCTATCAGCTTTTGTTAAAGTCAGATTCTGATAATGAAATGGCAAAACAGGGCGCTGCTCTTTGTCTGGCAGAAGCAGGAGAATGGGAGCAGGCTCTGGCCTTTGGTGTTCTTCAGAGCCGGATTTACAGCCGGATGGCGGCTTCCCAGATCGAAGCAGGACAGTATGAGGAGGCTTTGCAGACCATTGCCCTGGGAAGAAGTCTTCCGGATCAGTCGGCAGCCAGAAATCTGGATTTTAACGAAGCAGTGATTCGGGAAAAACAGGGGGATTTTGCACAAGCGCTGCAGCTGTTTGAGGCCTATGAGAAGAAATACGGGCCGGAAGAGGCTGTGGAGCGGGAAATTGTCTTTTTAAAGTCCCGTCAGGGCGGTCAGTAAAGCAAATAAGGAGAGAGAATGGCAGATTTATATGAGATCAAAGAAGCAGAGGAGCGGGTGATCCTGATTGCCGTCAGCGTAAATGAGGAGGATGACACTGCGGCATCCTTAGACGAGCTGGAGGAGCTGGTAAAAACTGCAGGAGCCTTTACGGTGGGAAAAGTGATTCAGAACCGGGAGAGAATTCATCCGGGAACCTATCTGGGAAAAGGCAAGATAGAAGAGGTAAAGGAGCTGCTTTGGGAGCTGAATGCCACAGGCGTTGTCTGTGACGATGAGCTTTCCCCGGCCCAGATGAGAAATCTGGAGGACGCCCTGGATACAAAGGTTATGGATCGAACCATGGTGATTCTTGATATCTTTGCATCCCGCGCAACGACCAGTGAGGGAAAGATTCAGGTTGAACTGGCGCAGCTGAAATACCGGGCCGCCCGTCTGGTAGGCCTGCGAAGCTCCCTTTCCCGTCTGGGCGGCGGTATCGGTACAAGAGGACCGGGTGAGAAAAAGCTGGAGATGGACCGCCGTCTGATTCATGAGCGGATCAGCCAGCTGAAATCCGAGCTGGAAACCGTGAAGCGCCACCGCGATGTGATCCGCAAACAAAGAGAAAAGCAGCATACGCCTGTGGCTGCTATCGTAGGGTATACCAATGCGGGAAAATCAACTCTGTTAAACAGACTTACAGATGCGGGAATTCTGGCAGAGGACAAGCTGTTTGCCACCCTGGACCCGACTACCAGAGGGTTGGAGCTGGAGAGCGGACAGCAGATTCTTTTGACGGATACGGTCGGTTTTATCCGCAAACTGCCGCATCACCTGATCGAAGCCTTTAAAAGTACCCTGGAGGAGGCGCGCTACAGTGATATGATTCTTCATGTGGTGGACTGCTCCAATCCCAATATGGATATGCAGATGCATGTGGTTTATGAAACCTTGCGGGAACTGAAGGTAGAGGATAAAACCGTGATCACGGTATTTAACAAGATTGACAAAAAAACAGACGGGGAATATCCCAGAGATCTTCAGTCAGATTATCAGATTCAGATTTCTGCAAAAACGGGAGAAGGATTAGATCAGCTTATAAGTACTTTGGAAAAAGTGCTGAGAAGTCAGAAAATATATCTGGAACGCCTGTTTTCGTACAGGGAAGCAGGGAAAATTCAGACCATAAGAAAATATGGAGAGCTGATTTCCGAGGAGTATCAGGAAGACGGAATCTTTGTAAAAGCGTATGTTCCCGCAGAATTTTTTACAGCAGTCATGGAAAAATAAGAATCTTTCCAGATAAAACACATTTATTAGAAAATATCATAAAACACAATATCTATGTTTTCTGTTTAACAAGAAAAACAAGATATTGTGTTTTCTTTTGTAATTTGCTATAATAATCCCATAGCGCCGTCAGAAACCGAAAACGGTTTGAAGGCAAGAAGGGGGTTTTTATATGATCAGTGTGGTAAAACGTGATGGAGAAATTGCAGAATTTTCCCTGAATAAGATAACAGAAGCGATTAAGAAGGCTTTCCGGGCAACGGGAAAGGAGTACAACAACGAGATTCTGGAGCTTCTTTCTCTTCGCGTTACCTCTGATTTCCAGAGCAAAATGGATCATGGAAATATTTCCGTAGAACAGATCCAGGACAGTGTGGAGCATGTACTGGAGCAGACCGGATACACAGAGGTTGCCAAGGCCTATATCCTCTACCGGAAGCAGCGGGAGAAAATCCGCAACATGAAAAATACCATTCTGGATTATAAGGATGTAGTAAACAGCTATGTAAAAGTAGAGGACTGGAGAGTAAAGGAGAACTCAACCGTAACCTATTCCGTAGGCGGTCTGATTTTAAGCAACTCCGGAGCAATTACAGCCAATTACTGGCTGTCAGAGATCTATGATCAGGAGATTGCCCAGGCTCACCGGAATGCAGACATTCATATTCATGACCTGTCTATGCTGACCGGCTACTGCGCCGGGTGGTCTTTGAAGCAGCTTTTGCTGGAGGGACTTGGCGGAATTCCTGGAAAGATTACCTCGTCTCCGGCAAAGCATCTGTCTGTTCTCTGCAACCAGATGGTGAACTTCCTGGGCATTATGCAGAATGAATGGGCTGGAGCACAGGCATTTTCTTCTTTTGACACCTACCTGGCTCCCTTTGTCAAGGCAGACAATCTGTCCTACCGGGAGGTGAAAAAGTGTATTGAGTCCTTCATTTACGGGGTGAATACTCCCAGCCGCTGGGGAACCCAGGCGCCGTTTTCCAATATCACTCTGGACTGGACCGTTCCGGATGATATGGCAGAGCTTCCTGCCATTGTAGGCGGCAGAGAGATGGATTTCAAATATAAAGACTGCAAGCGGGAGATGGATATGGTCAACCGCGCCTTTATTGAAACGATGATAGAGGGAGATGCCAATGGACGGGGATTCCAGTATCCTATTCCTACTTATTCTATTACCAGAGATTTTGACTGGTCAGATACAGAAAATAACCGGCTGCTGTTTGAGATGACAGCCAAATACGGCACCCCGTATTTTTCCAATTACATTAACAGTGATATGCAGCCCAGCGATGTGCGCAGCATGTGCTGCCGTCTGAGGCTGGATCTGAGAGAACTGAGGAGAAAAACAGGAGGCTTCTTTGGCTCCGGAGAGAGTACCGGTTCTGTGGGCGTTGTGACCATCAATATGCCAAGGATTGCCTATCTTGCGAAAAATGAAGAGGATTTTTACGAACGTCTGGATCACATGATGGATATTGCGGCACGCTCCCTGAAGGTAAAGAGGGAAGTGATTACCAAACTGTTAAAGGGCGGGCTTTATCCCTATACAAGAAGGTATCTTGGTTCCTTTGACAGTCATTTTTCCACCATTGGACTGATTGGAATGAATGAGGTGGGGCTCAATGCCGGCTGGCTGGGACGGGATATGACAGATCCGAAGACACAGGCCTTCACGAAGGATGTGCTGAATCATATGCGGGATCGTCTGGTGATTTACCAGGAGGAGTACGGGGATTTGTACAATCTGGAAGCGACTCCGGCAGAGTCTACCACCTATCGTCTGGCCAAGCACGATGTGCAGCGTTATCCGGATATCAGGACGGCAGGCTGCAAGGGTGATACGCCTTATTACACCAACAGTTCTCATCTGCCTGTGGAATGTACGGCTGATATTTTTGAAGCTCTTGATATCCAGGATGAGCTGCAGACTCTTTATACTTCAGGAACCGTGTTCCATGCTTTTCTGGGAGAGAAGCTTCCCGACTGGAAGGCAGCGGCCCGTCTGGTGCGGACGATTGCGGAGAATTACAAGCTGCCCTATTACACCATTTCACCAACCTATTCTATCTGTCAGGAGCATGGATATCTGATTGGGGAACACAAGACCTGTCCTGTCTGCGGCAGAGAGGCTGAGGTGTACAGCAGGATTACAGGATATTACCGCCCGGTGAAAAACTGGAATGAAGGAAAGACTCAGGAGTATAAGAATCGTACTACTTACGATGTGGCTCATTCTGTTCTGCGGAAGAATCCGGAAGCCTCACAACGGGTGAAGGAGGCGGCAGTTCAGGCCGGACAGCAGAGTTTTGAAGACGGCATCAGACAGTCGGTATATCTTTTTACTACAAAAACATGTCCGAACTGTAAAATGGCAAAAGAATTTTTGCGGGATGTGGACTATCAGACAGTTGATGCAGAAGAGAATCCTGACATTACCATGAAGTTTGGGGTGATGCAGGCACCGACTCTGGTTGTGGTGAAGGACGGAAAAATAGAAAAATTTGTAAATGCATCTAATATCCGGAAATTTGCGGAAATGAAAAATTCCTAGAACAGATGTAAAACACATGGTATGTGGGAAATAGACCATTGTAAAACCAGGCCGCAGGCGGAGAAGATCCCCTGCGGCCTGGTTTAAAAAGGGCGCCTTTTAATCACTCATTCCGAAATCTACCGTGACAGTGGCTTTGACGCTGAGCTGTCCCGGCATCACAGCCATGTCGGCGGTGGATTCCATTTTAACACCGGCACCGGCTGTCAGTACATCAGAATTGGAATACCGGGCAGCAGGATTGTAGCCCTGCTCCTCAACATGGAGGATACCGGATAAGGTTTTTCCTCCGGCCTGAGCAATGGTTTCTGCCTTTGTCCGGGCGGAGGCGACTGCCTTTTCCAAAGCCTCCTGATAGGCGGCATCATAATTGCCGGAAAAATAGTCAACTGACTCAATACCATTGACTCCTGCTTCCACAGACCGGGAAATGACAGCGCCTGCCTGCTCCACAGGAATATCGGAAACTGTAAGGGAGGTGGTCATTTCATAACCGGTGATCTCCCGTTTATCAGAGTTCCAGTTGTGAATCGGCTGAAGTCCATAGGCTGTGGTTTTAATCGAGGTTTCCTCCACTCCAAGGCTTTTCAGAGTTTCAATGGCCTGATTCAAATCCCGGCTGTTGGCTTCCTGACAGGCGGAAGCAGAAGACTCTCTGGTATAAATGGAGTAGGTGATTCGGGCCATATCAGGAACGATCTTAACCTCCTCTGTGCCGGTAACGGTAATCATATTGGAATTGTCTGCATTCTGGACCTGGATGGTTTCCGGAAAGGGAACTGTTGTCTGTGTTCCGGCGCCGCATCCGGAGACAGCCAGGGCAGAACCGAAAACGGCTGCTGTAAGACCCGCTGCAAGGGTCCATTTTTTTTTGTTTGTAATCATCTTATCCTCCCTTCGCCCAATGGGCACTGAAGCTTTTTTCTTCTGTTTTTTCTATCCTGATCATACCAGAAACCGGGAATCACTGTATTTCTTTTCCCTTAAAGAAATAGGTAGGTTTTATTACAAAAGTCAAAATAATTGTTTTCAGTCAGGTACCGGGCTCAGCCATACAGTTCTCCAATGCCTGAGACAGCTACATAGATGTGGGATATTTTATACCAGGTGGCAAAATCGATAACACCTGTCTGGGGAAGGCCGAATACAGACTGAAATTCCCGGACAGCTGCTGCAGTGGCAGGGCCGTAAATTCCGTCCGGAGTGATACGGGGAATGGCGGTATAAACTGTGGAAATGGCAGCGAGCTGTTCCTGGACCTGCATGACCTTTTGGCCGGAGGAGCCGTAGGTCAGATCATAGCCGGGCCAGGAGGCAGGAATTACGGAAATTTCTTCAGCAGTATTGATGTACATATCGTCTCCGTAGAAATGGCGGAGAATACTGATAGGGCTGTAGCCCTGCTCACCAAGACTGCAGGAGCCCCACTGGGTCATCCATCCCCGTTCCAGGCACTGCACCTGTTTGCCATCGCAGTACTGGGTCAGAATAGGCTGGCGTACATCCGGACGGGAAAGATAATTATCAAAGATTTCGTCTACAATAACAGAAATACTTTCATAAATATTTCTTCCGGGGATCCATTTGTGATCAAAGGCAGTAGAAGAGGTAATGGTAAAATCATAGCCTCTGTTCCGGTAATGCTCCGTGTAAACCCGGTTCAGGGTAAAGCTCATAATGGCCAGTACATTGGCGGTAATGGAGGACTGGGGCCAGGTGGCATAGATCTCGCTGGAGGCTACATTTTTGATATAGTCCCGGTAGGGAACATAATAATCAGCAGCGGAGGCATCTGTGGGAACCCCGTCATGAACCACAATGGTCTGAGGAACCACAACGCGGCTTAAAACAATTTCTCCCGATTCCCCCACCGGCTGAATCTCCGGTTCTGCGATTTTTGGAGGATACGTTCCATAAAGGGTATGATCCGGAATTACAACCGGTTTTACAGCGGCAGGATCCGTTTCCGGTTCCATCCGAACCGGCTGAATGGCAACAGAGTCGGCCAGAATCTCGGTTCCGTCAATCCGTGCGGTTTTAAATCCGGGAGCTGTGATTTCCAGATTGTATTCTGCATACGGACGGATTCCGGAGTCCGGGTCCAGGCTGAATTCCACAGGGGGCGCTTCCAGAGAAATTTCCTGAGTCTGTCCGGAGCGATCCGTATCTGCCTGTTCCAGCTGTTTTTGCGGGGCATCCGTCCTGGAAACAGAGATTTTTGCATTTTGCACAGGGAAGTTGTTTTCGATGTTTACAACATTGACCTGGAGAAAGCCGCGGCCTGCCCGCGCCTCGGCTGCAGCCATGTCTTTTCTCCAAAAAGAATTTATTTTCATAATATCCTCACATCGTTTGTTTCTAAAGTATATCGTAAAAAGTTAAGAAAAATGTCTGGTTATATTTTTTCTTAACAATAGCTTGAAAATAGAAATAAAATCATGTATAATCTTATCAATTTGGGCAGAAATCAGATAACCCCAAAGACGATACATTTACGCAACCTGGAACAGAAAGGAAAGGTACCCACATATGAAAGCATTTCTTATTCTGGAAGACGGAACTGTTTTTACAGGAACCAGCATTGGTTCAGCCAGAGAGGCAGTCAGTGAAATTGTGTTTAATACATCGATGACCGGCTATCTGGAGGTATTGACGGATCCATCCTATGCAGGTCAGGCAGTTGTAATGACCTATCCCCTGATTGGCAACTATGGTATTTGTTATGATGATATGGAGTCCGCCCGGCCGTGGCCAGACGGTTTTATTGTACGTGAATTGTCCAGACTCCCCAGCAATTTTCGATGCAGGGACACCATTCAGAATTTTCTTGAAAAAAACGATATTCCCGGTATCTGCGGAATCGATACAAGAGCCCTCACTAAAATTTTAAGAGAAAAAGGAACTATGAACGGCATGATTACAACCAGAGAGTACGAGAATCTGGAAGAGCCTATCAGCCGTATCAAGGCATACTCTGTAAAAGGCGTTGTAAAGGCAGCTTCCTGTAAAGAGAAATATGTTCTGGAGCCGGCAGACAGAAAAGGGCAGCCCCCTGTTTGCCGGGTTGCGCTTCTGGATCTGGGGGCAAAGAAAAACATTGCCCGTTCTCTGGCTGAGCGGGGCTGTGAGGTAACGGTTTATCCCTGCGATACAACTGCAGAAGAGATTCTGGCATCCCGTCCCGACGGAATCATGCTTTCAAACGGACCGGGAGATCCCAAGGAAAATACAGAGATTATCCGGGAAATCCGGAAGCTGTATGAGTCGGATACACCGATTTTTGCTATCTGTCTTGGCCATCAGCTGATGGCGCTGGCAACAGGGGCAGACACCTTCAAGCTGAAATACGGACACAGGGGAGGAAACCATCCGGTTAAGGATCTGGAAACCGGACGGGTTTATATTTCTTCTCAGAACCACGGTTATGCAGTGGATCCGGAAAGCCTGGATCCGTCTGTGGCAGTTCCTGCGTTTGTCAATGTCAATGACGAAACGAATGAGGGACTGAAATACACCGGAAAAAATATTTTTACAGTTCAGTACCACCCGGAGGCATGCCCCGGACCGCTGGACTCCGGATACCTGTTTGACCGGTTTATGAAGATGATGGGAGGGAATGAATAATGCCGAAGAATCCTGATATTAAAAAAGTTCTGGTACTTGGGTCCGGCCCGATTATCATTGGACAGGCAGCGGAATTTGACTATGCAGGCACGCAGGCCTGCCGCTCCTTAAAAGAGGAAGGCATTGAGGTTGTGCTTTTAAATTCCAATCCGGCAACTATTATGACGGACAAGGATATTGCAGATCGGGTATACATTGAGCCTTTGACTGTGGAAGTAGTAGAACAGCTGATTAAAAAGGAACGCCCGGACAGTATTCTTCCTACTCTGGGAGGTCAGGCCGGACTGAATCTGGCTATGGAGCTGGAGGAAACAGGATTTTTGGAGGAAAATCAGGTACGCCTGATTGGAACCACGGCTCTGACCATTAAAAAGGCAGAGGATCGGGAAATGTTCAAGGAGACCATGGAGAGAATCGGTGAGCCGGTTGCTCCCTCTGATATTGTGGAAAATGTAGAGGACGGTCTTCGGATTGCAGAAGAAATCGGCTACCCGGTGGTTCTTCGTCCCGCTTATACTCTGGGCGGAAGCGGCGGCGGAATTGCCGAGGATCGGGAAACCTGCCGGGAAATTCTGGAAAACGGTCTTCGCCTTTCCCGTGTGGGCCAGGTTCTGGTAGAGCGCTGTATTGCCGGATGGAAGGAAATCGAGTATGAGGTTATGCGTGACAGCGCCGGAAACGTGATTACGGTATGTAATATGGAAAATATCGATCCTGTCGGCGTTCATACCGGTGACAGTATTGTTGTGGCTCCCTCTCAGACTCTGGGGGATAAGGAGTATCAGATGCTGCGAAGCTCTGCCTTAAATATTATTACAGAGCTGGGGATCACCGGCGGCTGTAATGTACAGTATGCCTTAAATCCCAACAGCTTTGAATACTGTGTCATTGAAGTAAATCCCCGTGTCAGCCGTTCTTCTGCGCTGGCATCTAAGGCAACAGGATATCCCATTGCCAAGGTTGCTGCAAAGATTGCCCTGGGCTATACACTGGATGAAATTAAAAATGCTGTTACGAAAAAGACCTATGCCAGCTTTGAGCCGATGCTGGACTACTGTGTAGTAAAAATGCCCCGTCTGCCCTTTGATAAATTTATCAGCGCAAAGCGGACTCTGGGTACCCAGATGAAGGCAACCGGAGAGGTTATGAGCATTTGTACCAATTTTGAAGGTGCTCTGATGAAGGCCATCCGCTCTCTGGAGCAGCATGTGGACTGCCTGAGATCCTATGATTTCAGCCATCTGGACAATGAGGCTCTTTTGATGCAGCTGGGAAAAGTGGATGATCGGAGAATCTGGGTGATTGCAGAGGCACTGCGCCGGGGAATGGCTTACGAGATCATTCACAGTATTACGAAAATTGATTTCTGGTTTATTGATAAGCTGGCGATTCTGGTAGAGATGGAGCAGGCCTTAGAGAAGGAAGAACTGACTCCGGAGTTGTTAAAGGAAGCAAAGCGGATGGAATTCCCGGACAATGTGATTGCACGTCTTACAGGAAAAACAGAAGCGGAAATCAAGGCGATGCGCCATGAAAATCAGATTCGGGCTGCCTACAAAATGGTAGATACCTGTGCGGCTGAATTTGCAGCAGAAACTCCTTATTATTATTCCTGCTTTGATGGAATCAGCGAGGTGGAACCGGATCCGTCAGAAAACAGAAAGAAAAAGGTTCTGGTTCTTGGTTCCGGTCCCATCCGTATCGGTCAGGGAATCGAATTTGACTTCTGTTCCGTACACAGTACCTGGGCATTCAAAAAAGAAGGCTATGAGACCATTATTATCAACAATAACCCGGAAACGGTAAGTACAGATTTTGATATTGCAGATAAGCTGTATTTTGAACCTCTGACAGCAGAGGATGTGGAGAGCATTGTCGATATTGAAAAGCCGGACGGCGCTGTTGTTCAGTTTGGCGGTCAGACCGCTATTAAGCTGACAGAGGCCCTGATGAAAATGGGGGTTCCGATTCTGGGAACAGCAGCAGAGGATGTTGATGCGGCTGAGGACAGAGAACTTTTCGATCAGATTCTGGAGCAGTGTCAGATTCCGAGACCGGCAGGCCAGACGGTATTTACAGCAGAGGAAGCCAAGAAGGCAGCCAATGAGCTGGGATATCCGGTTCTGGTACGTCCTTCCTATGTGCTGGGCGGACAGGGAATGCAGATTTGCATCAATGACCATGATATTGATGAATTTATCGGTATTATCAATATGATTGCCCAGGATCATCCGATTCTGGTGGATAAATATATTGTAGGAAAAGAAATTGAGGTAGATGCTGTCTGTGACGGCCAGGATATTCTGATTCCGGGAATTATGGAGCATATTGAACGGACCGGAGTTCATTCCGGAGACAGTATCTCCGTATATCCGGCTTCCAGTATTACTCCTGAGGTGGAGGCCAAGCTGGTAGATTACACAGAAAAGCTGGCGAGGGCTCTTCATGTAAAGGGAATGATCAATATTCAGTTTATTGTGGCAGGAGAAGATGTTTACATTATTGAAGTAAATCCCCGCTCTTCCAGAACCGTTCCCTATATCAGCAAGGTTACGGGAATTCCCATTGTGCCTCTGGCTACGCAGGTGATCTGCGGACACAGTCTGCGGGAACTGGGATATACACCGGGACTGCAGAAGAAGGCAGATTATATTGCAATTAAAATGCCGGTATTTTCTTTCGAGAAAATCCGCGGCGCAGATATTAGCCTGGGACCGGAGATGAAGTCCACAGGCGAGTGTCTGGGAATTGCGAAAACCTTTAACGAGGCCTTGTACAAGGCATTTGAAGGCGCGGGAATTAAGCTGCCCAGACATAAAAATATGATTATTACCGTGCGGGATTCGGAAAAAGAGGATGTGGTAGAAATTGCCCGCCGTTTCCAGAATGTAGGATACCGGATTTTTGCTACCCGCGGTACCTCACAGGTTCTGAATGATCATGGAGTCAAGGCCTTTTCTGTGCGCAAGCTGGAACAGGAATCTCCCAATATTCTGGATTTGATCCTGGGACATGAGATTGACCTGATCATTGATATTCCTCATCAGGGAGCAGACAGAAGCAGGGACGGCTTTATTATCCGCCGCAATGCCATTGAGACCGGAGTTTATGTGCTGACAAGTCTGGATACGGCTGCCGCTCTGGCAACCAGTCTGGAAAACAGAGCAAGAGAGCTGACTTTAGTGGATATTGCAAAGGTAGTACGGTAAAAATTTAAGGTAAGGAAAAGAAAGACGAGGATATTGGACAATGGCAGGAGGAATGCAGATGACATGGGATGACTGGAATCCGTATCTGGGGGTGGATTATCGCCTGACAGGGACGGTGGCCCTCATCTGCCTTCTGGGCGCTGTGATCCTGGAGATCAGGGCTTTTCGGAGACGGAAAGCCCTTTTTGTGTATTCATGCGCAGGAAGGAGAAATAATACTTACTCAGGAAGAAACACGGGAAAACATTTGAGGAAAAATACGGTTGACGAACCGGGGAAATTTTTGTGGAAAGGACTTCTCTGGTTTTATGTTTTTACTATATTATGTGCGACAGTTCTGGGAAGAAGCGGCGGTAGGGAGCCGGAATTTTCTCTGGAGCTTTTCTGGACGCTGAAGGCAGCTCTTGCTACGGGAAACTGGAGATACTGGTATTTTATTGTGGGGAATATTCTTCTGTTTGTGCCTCTGGGATTTCTGCTCTGGCAGACGGTTCCGGACAGACCCTGGAAAACGGTTCGGATTGTTATTTTGTGTTTTTTCCTTTCTGTGCTGGTAGAAACCATCCAGTATGTCACAGGAACCGGATTCAGCGAGCTGGACGATTTTTTCCATAATACTCTGGGAGGCTGGCTGGGATGCGGAGCCGGAGCACTGTACCGGAGAATTTTTCATGGAAGGAAGCAGAGTGAGCAGAAGCGTAAAGCTTTAGGGCATAAACGAAACCTGAATGGAAAGAGAACATTCTGCTTGCACCGGCTGTATTCTTGTGCTAAACTGAAAAAAAGCATATCACATTTCTAATATTTCTATGGGCTGATAGCCCGTCCGGTTCTGTCTTGGAATCATTTTTGAAAGGTCTATGCTTACAATCACCAATTTATGAAGCAGAAGACCGGAGATTCAAGGGTCTTCTGCAGCTGCAAATGCGGAAGGCGGAAAAACTGCTTTCTGCCATAACAGACAGGAGGCGAAAAATGAGACAGAAACAGTCAAAAGAAAATAGCCGAAGGTATCATCAAAAGAACGAACCGGCAGTCAAACGGGAGGCGGAACGCCTGTCAACCCCCACAAACACAATGGAAAAAAACGAGAAAGCCAGCCTGGAATCTCGGATAACTTCCGGTATACCTATGCCTTATTCCGTTTCGGAAAAGGAATCGGATCAGGAATGGGATCGGGAACTGGAAGACCGTTTTGAGCGGTACCGGGAAATTCTAAAGGATCTTACGCTGATGAGCGACAGCTTTATGCGGGCTGTACTGAAAAATCCGAAATGTACAGAGGAGGTGCTGCGGATTATTCTGAATAAAGACCAGCTGAAGGTCGTTGATCAGAGATTGCAGGCAGATTATAAGAATCTGCAGGGCAGGTCGTCAATACTGGACTGTGTGGCTGTGGACAGCGATCACAACCTTTATAACGTGGAAATTCAGCAAAAAAGAGAAGGCGCATCTCCGAAGCGGGCCAGATATCACAGCGGATTACTGGACATGAATTTTCTGGAGCCGGGGGAAGTGTATCAGAAGCTTCCAACCAGCTATGTCATATTTATTACAGAGACAGATGCGCTGGGGTATCATCTGCCGATTTATCACATCAGCAGAAAAATCCGTGAAAACGGAAAGGATTTTCCAGACAGCGCTCACATTATTTATGTGGATTCAAAAAATCAGGAGGACACAGAGCTGGGCAGGCTGATGCATGATTTTCATTGCAAATCGCCGGAAGAGATGTATCATTCTGTGCTGCAGAAACAGGTGTTTCGATTAAAAAGGACAAGAGAAGGGGTGAATTTTATGTGCAGAGAGATGGATAAGATTTATAGGGATGGAGAGAGAGTTGGAGAGAAGATCGGACAGGAACGTGGTGAAAAGATAGGTCAGGAACGCGGAGAAAAGATCGGCCAGGAGCGCGGAGAAAAGATAGGCCAGGAGCGAGGCGAGAAAATCGGAAAAAAGCAAGGCATAAGAAATGAACAGAGGAGAATTGTGAATTCTTTAAAACGAAAAGGAAAGACAATGGATGAAATTGCATATCTGACAGGGATTCATGAAACTGTGGTAAAGAAGCTGTTGGGGGAAACAGCTTCCCTATAGTGTAAGAAAGCAATAATTATATTTTAAAGCATCTATCAAGAGCGATAGGTGCTTTTTTGTGATAGGAAATTGCGTCCCATGACATAAAAACGCTCCGCGGGGATTGCCATGCGGCAGAAGAGAATTTTATCGCAGAAGTGACCCGCCGCAGGAGGAGAAGCTCGCGAGCGAGTTTATTTCTTATTTTAGTTTAACAGCTGGTTATCAGTCTAAAATACGGACGCAAAGTCCAAAAAAGGAAAACGACATACCTATTGTTCCATCGTTATACAGCTTAAGCAACAAGGCGGATAATTCCTTACTGGCTGTAAGGGATATTAACCATATTTATATTGTAGAAAATAAGGAAAACTCATTTTATGATAGAAAAATGCTTCATGAGATTAGAATAGTAATATGGATAAAATAAACGGAATAAAATCCAATATTTTTAAATTAGAATCAAGTAAAAGGAACAGAAATCAATTAAATGTACAAAAATCGCCAGAAATATTTTTATTTTCTTTTCTTCATTTATCAGGATTATCCAATTAGACCCTGCTTTGGAGGGTTTTTACAGAATGCAGCTGGAATAAAATGCCATTGTATCAGTTTTAAAACACCATGAAATTAAAGATAAGGGGCATTGACATTTAATACGGAATAATATACAATGACAACTGAAATTTATATTAAAATGTAAAACAATGCGTAAATTTATCATAAAAATAAAATTATGGAAAGGAATGATATGTTTATGCAAATATCAAAAAGCGGGAATGGAATGTGCAAAATCATCGATATTCACACCCATATTCTTCCGGAAGCAGACGATGGGGCCAGAG
>ERZ835762.135-NODE-135-length-98873-cov-7.372220_pt1 | contig 98873 bp, 74 predicted proteins | sample MGYA00519687_ERZ835762 | MGnify/ENA primary metagenome ERZ835762 (study PRJEB31850, sample SAMEA3708783) | human gut metagenome | biome: human gut; feature: human-associated habitat; material: faeces | place: China | collected 2014 ... | reverse complement strand
TATTTTTATACTTATTTATTTTATGTATGCTGCCTTCATACTCATCTTAAAATCGTACAAAAATATTTTTCCATTATTATTAATTTTAGCTAGGTAAATAATTTTAACACGAAACAATCATTCTTCTTAATTACAAACATCAAAACTCCGAAAACAGTTTCTCTCTGCTTTCGGAGTTCTCAAAATAATAGTCAATCTTCTCTTTTAATAAAATGTCTGATTACCAATAGTAAGACCGCTGCCGCCTCCTGCATGGAAGAATAAACGGTCTCCAATGGTGTTTGCTCCTGCAAACACATCTCTTGCAGCATCATAACATGCCTGACTTGCACCTCTGCTTAATACAGATGCAAGCTTACCTGATGCAGCCGGTGTAAACTGACCTTTCTGGTAAATAACTTCAGATAATGTATTTGGGAATTTGCTACTGCGGATACGGTTCATAATAACTGCACCTACACCAACTTTCCCTTCATAAGACTCCCCGCCTGCTTCACACTCAATAATTGCAGCCATCAAATCTAAATCTGCCTGGGATACGGATGTTGTCTGATTTGAAACCGCTGCTGTTTCAACTACGGCGTCTAAAGGCTGTGCACCTGTAATCTCCCCATCACCATACACAGACTCAAATAACTGCTGCGCTTCCTCGCCGGATACCAGCAGGTCTTCTCTGATATATCCTTCAATTTCACCGGAAGAAACCTGAACCCATCCGTTTTCTTCTCCTACCACTGTCACTACAGCACCCGCCGGAAGTTTTCCGACTCTCTCTGTGCTAATATCAGAGCCTTTACGAATGTTTGCATATGTAGTAACATTCGCTGCTGCTTTATCTGACCAGTCAAAAGTTTCTTTATCTGTTGTATCTGCCAATGCCGGTACTGCCATTGCAACAGTCATAGCACCAACAGTTCCCACACAAGTTAAAAGTTTCATGAATTTTCTTCTCATTAAAATAACCTCCTGATAAGTCTGTTTCTTTTTTTAACATTTGTTACAGATTTATTAAGCTTTGTTACAAACTTATTCTAACAAGGTTACGTTTCTTTGTCAACCGGGTATTTTTTGTAACATTTTACAGTATTTCGGAGAGAAAAATAGAAAAAAGTGGCAAATATATAGAATATTCACCACTTTTCAAATTTTATATTCAATTTTTACGGCGCTGCCTGTATGCCTCGTACATCAAAATTCCCGATGCCATAGCAGCATTTAAGGACTCCACTTTTCCCTGCATTGGAATTTTAATCAGGGTATCTGCGCTCTCTGTAAGCTGCTCGGTAAGACCGTTTCCTTCATTTCCAATAAGAAATGCTGCGCCTTTCGTATAGCACTCCTCATCGTAATCATTTCTTCCTTTTAAATGAGCAGCATAAGTCGTAATTCCCTTTTCTTTTAAAAGAGGAAGCACTTCCTCCTCAATGGAATTTACATAAATAATCGGCATCCTGTAAACAGAACCCATAGTGGAACGGATAACCTTCGGATTAAACACATCTACGGAGGTTCTGCTCATAATTACACCTGTCACTCCTGCCCCTTCTCCGGTTCGTAAAATTGTCCCCAAATTTCCCGGGTCCTGTAAATCTTCTAAAATCATCAGCAGGGGATTTTCTTCTCTGCTTAAAATTTCAGAAAGACTATAATTCTCCATTTTCACCAGACAAAGTACTCCCTGAGGTGTTACGGTATCGGATAAATTTTTAAAAATTTTATCATCCACAAGCTCCACATATTCTGTTTCTTCTATACTAATGCCTTTCTCCAGAAGGATTTTTTCACATTCCTCCTTCCGGGCAAAAGACTGAGATAAATACACTTTTTGCAGACGGGATTTCGGTACTTCACTGAACATCTTAATCCCTTCTACGGCAAAAACCTGTTCTTCCCTGCGTACCTTTGCTTTCTTCAATATCTGCTGTACTTTCTTTATCTGTACATTTGACGCACTTGTAATCATTTTCTTACTCGTTATTCTTGCTGTAATTATGAGACAGGGAATAGCTTACCTCATACTGATATTCGGAGATACCTTTCTTCATTGCCAGCGCTTCATTGATATCCATATCAATGTACTCACCGTCTCTGTAACAGATAACTCTCTTAGATTTACCTTCCAGAAGAATGTCTACTGCTTTTGCACCCATAATGGAAGCATATACTCTATCCTTACATGTCGGTGCACCGCCACGCTGCATGTGACCTAAGATAGTCGCTCTTGTTTCAATTCCTGTTGCAGCCTCGATACGTTTTGCCATAGCTTCGGAATGTCCGATACCTTCTGCATTAATGATAATATGATGTTTTTTACCTTTTTTACGGTTGTCGATGATGTTGTTGATAATTTTCTGTTCATCAAAATCGTATTTTTCAGGAAGCAAAATATCCTCTGCACCATTGGCAATACCGCACCATAAAGCAAGATATCCTGCATTTCTTCCCATTACCTCAATAATACTTACACGTTCATGAGAAGTAGAAGTATCACGTACCTTATCAATGGCTTCCATAGCTGTATTTACCGCTGTATCAAAACCGATTGTATACTCTGTACAAGCGATATCAAGGTCAATTGTTCCCGGAACGCCTACTGCGTTAATTCCCAGATTAGCCAGCTTCTGTGCACCGGCAAAAGAACCGTCACCACCGATAACTACCAGACCGTCAATGCCGTGTTTTTTACATACCTCGGCAGCTCTCTTCTGTCCTTCCGGTGTACGCATTTCTGTACAACGGGCAGTATACAGGATTGTACCACCTTTTTGAATTGTATCTGAAACGTCTACGGCAGTCATGTCAATGATTTCTTCATTCATCAGACCGCTGTAACCTTTTAAAATTCCCTTCATATTAATACCACGGCTTAAGCCTCTTCTGACTACTGCACGAATTGCAGCATTCATTCCCGGCGCATCTCCACCGCTTGTTAATACACCAATTGTTTTAATTTCTTTATTTGTAGTCATTTTCTTCCTCCATACTGTTGGCAGACTCTTGTTTCTTATTTTGTACATTCAGTCGTTTTTTATTCTAATCTATTTTCTACTGTTTTTCAATACTCTTTTCGACAACTTTTACATTGTCTTTTCCGTACTTTTCGTACAGCCTTACCAATAAGTCCTGACTAATGCGAATACTTTTGGATGCCCCTAACCTTTTTATAGCCTTTGGAGACTTAATATAGATTACTACGCCGTCCTTTCCGTCTGCTTCTTTTAAGTCTTCATACAACTCCTGTTCACGGGAAAGAAAACTTTCTTTTGTCTCAAACTGCAGCCACAGCTCTCTTGGCGCATCCTCAAAAGAATACATACTTTCACAGATTACCTTACTTGCTCTTTCCTCTTCCACGGAAACGCGACCTTTGATAAACACCTTTTCATCAATTTCCATAAGTCTTACATTCTTTTCATAATCACGAGGGAAAACCACAATCTCCACAGTCCCCAGCAAATCCTCCAAGGTAAGAAATGCCATTACTTTATTAGTCTTCGTATACTTAATGGTCTTTTCCGTAATCATACCGCCTACAATTACCTGCTGCCCATCACGCACCTTCGGCTGTCCACTTTCCTCATCAGGCATAAAATCCGTGGTGACCGCTGATATATTTTTCCTCCAGCAGGTCTCATATTCTTCCAATGGATGACCGCTGATATAAATTCCCAGCACTTCCTTTTCAAAGGCAAGCTTTGCCTCTTTCGGATATTCCTCCACATCCGGCATATGAATTTCATAGGCCGTTTTTTCTTCCTCTGACACAAAATCAAATAAACTCATTTGCCCTGCCATCATATTCTTCTTTTCCTGCACGATGGTGTCTAAAATCTGAGCGTATACCATCATTTTCTGACGGCGGTTTCCGGGTAGTTCGTCAAAAGCTCCTGCCTTAATAAAGTTTTCAATCGCCTTTTTGTTGACATCCTTTCCCGTCATTCTCTCAATGAAATCTCGAAGGCTTGTAAAATCTCCTCTCTGATTTCTCTCCGCCACGATGGCTTCAATCACCGGCTTTCCAATGCTTTTAATCGCTGATAATCCATATCGTATTCCCCCTCCATCTACGGAAAAGGTACTGTCTCCCTTGTTAATATCGGGAGGCAGAATAGCAATTCCCATTCTGCGACAGGATAAAATATAATCGGCAACCTTTGGTGGATTATCAATGACAGACGTCATCAAAGCAGCCATAAATTCCACAGGGAAATGGCACTTCAAATATGCGGTTTGATATGCCACCACTGCATAAGCTGCCGCATGTGATTTATTAAAGGCATACTTTGCAAAATCCATCATCTGCTCATAGATTTTATTTGCAATCTCCTCGGAAATCCCTCTGTTCACACAGCCGGGAACGCCTTCTTCTTCATTTCCGTAAACGAAATTTTGACGCTCCTTCTCCATTACCGCAGCCTTTTTCTTACTCATGGCACGGCGCACCAAATCGCTTCGTCCCAAAGTATATCCGCCCAGAGAGCGCACAATCTGCATAACCTGCTCCTGATACACAATACAGCCGTAAGTTGCGCTCAAAATCGGCTCAAGCTGCGGACAAAGGAAATGAATACTGTCAGGATTATTTTTTCCTTCAATATATTGAGGAATAAAGTCCATTGGACCGGGACGATACAGCGATATTCCCGCAATAACGTCCTCCAGACTCTCCGGCTTCAATTCCTTCATAAAGCTTGTCATTCCTGCACTTTCCAGCTGGAAAACGCCCTCTGTCTTACCTGCTCCCAGCATATCGTAGACCGCTTTATCATTGTAATCCACATGGTCCATGTCAAGAGAAATCCCTTTGTTTTTCTCAATCAGCTTCACTGCCTTTTGAATAACTGTAAGAGTACGAAGTCCCAAAAAGTCCATTTTCAGAAGCCCCAGCTCTTCTAAAGTGGTCATGGTAAACTGTGTAACAATAGAACCGTCTGAAGCCCTTGCAAGGGGAACATATTCGTCTACGGACTTCTGACTGATTACCACACCTGCTGCGTGCATGGAAGTATGGCGGGGCAAGCCTTCCAGACGGCGGCTCATATCAATAAGCTTTTTCACCGTCTCATCCGTAGTATACAAATTTTTCAATTCCGGGTTCATTTTTAAAGCCTTATCGATGGTGATATTTAATTCCTCCGGTATCATCTTGGCAATGGCATCACACTGCGCATAGGGCAAGTCCATAACCCTTCCCACATCACGTATTACACCTCGTGCTGCCATTGTACCAAAGGTAACAATCTGAACCACCCTGTCTTTTCCGTATTTTTCCACTACATAATCAATAACCTCCTGCCTTCTCTCAAAGCAGAAATCCACGTCAATATCCGGCATGGAAACACGTTCTGGATTTAGAAAACGTTCAAACAGAAGATTGTATTTAATAGGGTCCAACTTCGTAATTCCCAACGTATAGGAAACAAGGCTTCCCGCCGCAGAACCACGTCCCGGTCCTACCATAATGTCATGGTCTCTGGCAAATCGGATAAAGTCCCATACAATCAGGAAATAATCCACATAGCCCATGGTTTTAATAACGCCCAACTCGTATTCCAGACGTTTTTCCAATTCTGTCAAATCTCCGCTGTATCGCTCCTTCAAGCCGTCATAGCACAGCTTGTTTAAATATTCCCATGAGGTATAAGGAGCAGGCACATCAAATTTCGGCAGCTTTGTCACCCCAAACTCAATCTCCACCTCACAGCGGTCTGCAATTTTCTGGGTATTTTCCAACGCTTCAGGAATATAAGGAAATAGCTCTGCCATTTCCTCCGGAGATTTTACATAATATTGTCCTCCCTCATAGCGCATGCGGTTTTCATCACTTAAAAGCTTTCTGGTCTGTACGCACAGCAAAATATCATGAGCTTCCGCATCTGTGTCATATGTGTAATGCACATCATTGGTGGCAACCAGTGCAATGCCCGTTTCCTGACTCATTCGCAAAAGCTGCTGATTGACTCTTTGCTGCTGAGGAATTCCGTGGTCCTGAAGCTCTAAAAAGAAATTTCCCTTCCCGAAAATTTTCTCATATCGCAAAGCAGCGCTTTTCGCTTCTTCGTACATGCCTCTTGTAATATTTTTTGCAACTTCTCCTGCAAGGCAGGCGCTCAATGCAATAATTCCTTCATGATATTCCTGCAAAAGGTCCATATCCACACGTGGCTTATAATAAAAGCCGTCCACAAAAGCCTTTGACACAATTTTCATAAGGTTTTCATAGCCATGATTGTTCTCAGCCAGAAGAACCAGATGGTAATATCTGTCCTCTGCCTGTCCTATTTCTCTGTCAAAGCGAGAACCGGGGGCAACATATACCTCACAGCCCAAAATCGGCTTAATTCCCGCTGCTTTTGCTGCCCTATAAAAATCAATGCAGCCAAACATGACTCCATGGTCTGTTATGGCCGCACTGTTCATTCCCATTTCTTTTACTCTGGCTACATATTCATTTATCTTATTTGAACCGTCTAAAAGACTGTATTCTGTATGTACATGCAAATGAGTAAAATTCACTGTATCTCTCCTTTATTCGTCTTGCTTTTCCTTGCGAAGCAGAACATTAAACCAACGATTGCTCTTGTCTGTTCTGACATCACTGGTTTTCCATATGTCCAATACTTTTATATTTGAAAAAGAGTCCAAAAGGTCATTAAGAGCCTCTCTGTCATAATCATAGAAATATCTGCCATTGTAGTTACCGTTTCTGTCTCCCTTTTGAACGGAAAAATACAAAATCCCATCATCCTTCAATGCCCGTAGGATTTTCGCCATAATGTCCTTCACTCTGTCCGGTGAAAAGTGCCCTAAAATAGCACAGGCCCAAATCCCATGAAAAACATCTTCAAATTCCATATCCTCCGCTCTAAGATGCAGCACTTCTTTTCCTGCGTGAATACTTGCCAGCTCACACATTTTCTCAGAACCATCCATGGCAGTAACGACACAGCCTTCTTCTTCAAGGCATACTGTATCTCTGCCCGATCCACAGCCTAAATCAAGAACATCTGCACTTTCCGGAAGCAATTCAACAAAACGTTTGATTTGCTCCTCCATGCCAAATTCTACTGTTTCTTCATAATAAGGTACTGCGTACCGGTCATAATAATCTATCGAGTCCACTTATTTTCCTCCTTCTGGACATTTACAATTATACTTTACTTAAACATTTTACAATTATACCACGTACGCAGGCAAGGAAGCGCTCGTCAGAGCATTTTCTCGACAAGTCGTGGCTTGCCGGTATAATCCGGCACCTTGTGGCGGCAAGCCGATTTCATCGGCTTGGTTTGCACATCGCGCAAACATTATACCATAATCTTTTCTCTTGGAAAAGTCTTACCGTATAGAAATTTTTCCATTTTTTATTTCGATTTTATTTTCTTTTAACAGATGCCCCACTGCACGCTTAAAAGCATTTTTACTGAGTCCGAACTCTCTTTGAATAATCTTCGGGTCTGCCTTATCGTCAAAAGGCAGCTCTCCGTCAAACTCCTGAATGATTTCATAAACACTTTCTGCATCTTCATAAATCTGCATATATGCTTTTTTCTTGGCGCTCAGTGTCAATTTTCCGTCCTCACGGACCGCTGTCACACGACAGGTCAGCTCATCTCCCGGTTTATAATTCCCCTGTGCCTCCTGTCTTGGTATCATGGCAGAATATTTATCATCCACAGCCACAAAGACACCAAAATTATCGCTGATTTCATAAACAACACCGGTTACTGTATCGCCTTCTCCATAAGGTGAGTCTGTTCTTAAATAATGATACACCTTCATGGTAGCACAAAGACGGCTACTCTTATCAATATACAATGCTACCAGAACTTCTTCGTTTTCATGAAGCTTTTTTGTCTGCTGTTTATATGGAAGGAAAAGGTCTTTTTCCAAGCCCCAGTCTAAAAATGCTCCTATTCTTGTTACCTGTGCTACGCGGAGCACTGCAATTTCTCCCAAAGTAATTTTCGGCTCTCTCACAGTGGCAATCAAACGGTCTGATGAGTCCTTGTAAATAAATACAGAAATCTTATCGCCCTTCTGTGTTTCTTCCGGAACCTGTTTTTTCGGCAGAAGAACAGTTTCCTTCTCCCCTGCATTTTCTGTTTCACCTAAATAAACACCGAAATCTACCAGCTTTGCAACTGTCAGCTCCTGTTTTTTTCCTAATTCTATCATAAATTCTCCTCTATATTTCTCTTAACTGATTACTGTGTTTCAAGCATATCATAGAACATTTCTTTTCACAATAAATTTATCTATCGAAACTCCACAATCGCATAAGTTTCTCCATCAGGACTGTCCAGACTCACTGTGTAAATTCCGTTTTCTTCATCTTCATGCACCTTCGGTATTATCACACTGTCCAAAACTGCCTGACTTTTATATTCTGCCCGCATTTGTTTTACTGCAAAATCTGCCGGAATATATTCCTGCGCCATCAGCACATATTGTCCGTTGTTTACATGATGATTGGTGTCCAAATGATGTACTTTCACCTGAAATGAAGGAAATTCTTTGTAATCCTTTGGCATCCTTATCTTTCTGGGGGCATATTCCATATCCAGCTTTTCCTCTAACACATAAGCCTTAATCTGAGTTTCATCCACATTCACCGGATGACCTGTATTCAAATCCAGAAACGTCCATAGAGCATTCGCATAGGCTACTTTATTGCCCCTTTCATCCTCCATGGCAAAATTTCTTTTTCCCAGAAAATGCTTAAACTCATAAGGCCACGTAGATATTGTAACTTTTTCGCAAAGCTTAGGATAACGTTCCACCACAATCTGCCATGCAGAAAGCACCCATACCTGATGTCTCTCTTCCAGAAATTTCATACCAACGCCGATATCCTCTGATTGAAATGTACTGCAATCCTGAAAATAATTGATAATTCCATTTAAGGTAAGACATTTATTCTCCCCTGTCTCGCTGAAACGTATTCTGCTGTCAAAAGAATATTTCATAATCATTATCCCCCTATTCTTTTCTATGAAACAAAAAAATATCCCAGACGCTTTGTCTGGGATTGAAAGCTGGGCTACAAGGATTCGAACCTTGAAATGACGGAGTCAGAGTCCGTTGCCTTACCGTTTGGCGATAGCCCAATGTTTTGTGTTGTGCCTCACAACAAAATGTATTATATATCATTGTTTTTAAAAATGCAAGTACTTTTTTAAAATTTTTTTTATTTTTTTCAAATTATTTTTTAGAGCATATTTTAGGGGGATTTTAAAATAGAATTCCTCTGCTTTTCCTGAAATTTTACCTGAAATGGTATTGAAATGTTTTGATTACCTGCAAACCCCATAAGCACTAAAGATTTGCAGGTATTTCAGATTTGATTTTACTTCTAAATATTACATCTTAGAAATGAATTCATCCAGTGATTGAGCCGTTAATGCTGTCTGCATCCAAGCTTTAAGCCTTTCTATATCCTGTTGCTGATGCAGAGTTTCCAGAAGACTATTGGGTAATCGTCCAAGTCTGCTTAAAGTCATCTCAAGCATCTCCTTTGCCATTTTTAGTTGTCCTTCTTCTTCCCCCTGTTTTTGTCCTTCTCTACGTTCATCTTCCAGCAATAGTTCTAAAAGCATAAATCTTTCCTCCATTTCTCTGCTCTCCCTGATATGGGTGACTGATTTCTGCACTTGCCTTACATAATCATCTTGAAAATCCTTCTGACTTTCTTTTAAGTCTGCATGTACAAATTTCAGAAAAGAAACCAATTCCTTTGGTACGTCTTTTGAATTCTCTCCACGAGTATTTAAAAACACAATGCAACGTCCATCCTTTAGAAAAATATTTTCCGCTTCTCTGCAAGTTATCTGAAACGTATAACGATATTTTCCTGCACCAAAAGGGTCAAAATCACAGAGAAAAATCACATAGCTGTCGGGAAGCTCTGCATAGTTACATCCCTTGACTAAAATATCCATATCCATGTGACTTTGGTAGTAACGGCTTCTGCGCCCAATGCCGGTTGCTTTAGTACCTGCATTTCTACATTATAGCGGGTATTGTTCTCATCTTTTGCATAAACATCTAAACGAACACCTTTATACTCCGGATGATAAACAATACTTTTCTCTGTACTGATTTCCACATGGTCAATTTTTATAGGAAGAACACGTTCCAAAAAGCCTTTGCAGTTTTCTTCATCTGACATCACTGCTGCAAACATAAAATTATTTTTAATTGTAAGGTTCTTTAATAATGTATCCATACTTTTTCCTCCATCTTACAGAGGAATTCTATAACATATAGTATAGCAAAGAAAAAAACAAGTTTCCAGACATTTTCCTTCTTGGACAGGGCATAAAAAGTTCTCTATTTATTTCCCCTTTCTTCACAGAATGTTCATTGACTTTTTAATCGCAAAAAGAGTAAACTATTAGCTACATACTCTATATTTCATCCCAACACATCCATTCTCCTATTCTTGTCCTTTACTTACAAAACACTAATCCTTATCTGCATTTCATCACATAACATACTTTAAAATCCGCAATCATCAGCCTAATATCTCTGACAGCTCCCTCTTTAATTCCTTTCAGCTTTATTTCTTACATTAACGTATGTCTATCTTCTCAGATACACACTCAGTATTCCAACAGCAAATAATTAGTCCTATTTTCGCAGTTTTTCGAGTATAGTGATGTTTTGAAAGCCTTATTTGAGTGCATCTGCATAAGATACAACAAAAAAAGCCACAATACCGCTCCCCACAGCATCATGGCTTTCTGACTTTTTCTCTATCTGTTTTCTTTTTTCTTCATAATCCAGAAGTAATATGGTATCAGTGGTATCAGCGCTGCAATCCATGCCGCCGGATCTGCCATACATACTCCTGCAAAGCTGGTATTTCCCGCTACCAGAAAAACAATTCCGGCTCTGGCAACCAACTCAAACACGCCTCCCATCATAGGCACAAGTCCATATCCCATACCCTGCAATGCGTTTCGGTAAAGGAAAATACTTCCCAGAAATGGGTATGCCCACACCACCGTATTAAAGTAAATTCCCGCTGCCTTCAATACTTCTGTCTCCGATGCTTTCACGAAAATCAACATCAGATACTCTCCAAAGAAATGAACCAGCACCATCATAATCAAGCTGGTAACTAAAATCATTGCCTGTGTGAGATATACACCCTTTCTCACTCTGTCCATCTTGCCTGCGCCACGGTTCTGCCCTACATAAGTAGCAATGGTAGCACCAAAGGACACGAATACGGTACAAATGATATTCTGAATTTTTCCTGCTGCGGAAAATCCCGCCATGCTCACTGCACCGTATACGTTAATAGCTCCCTGCACAATAATGGTTCCGATAGCAGTAATGGAAAACTGCAATGCCATAGGAATTCCAAGTCCAAGCAGCTTGTTGATTGTGCTCATGGAAAAATGAAAATCTTCCTTTTTTAACTTCAAAACATCGAATTTTTTAAGAATATACAGGAAACACAAAAGCGCAGATATTCCCTGTGCAATTACTGTGGCATAACCGCAGCCTTCCACACCCATGTGGAACACCACAATAAATACAATGTCAAGCACTACATTAATCACCGCAGATATAATCAAAAAATACAAGGGTGACTTACTGTCCCCCAACGCTCTTAGCACACCGGCAAGGGCATTGTAAGCACAGGTAACTGCCAGACCGGCGTAAATAATTGCCATATAGCTGCTGATATCTCCCATAAGATGCTCCGGTGAATTCATCAGGCGCAAAATCGGCTCATTGGCAATTAAAAGCCCTCCTGTCATCACTACAACAAAGCCCACACAGATGTAGACGGACATAGCGATATAATGTCTCATTCTATCCAGCTTTCCGGCTCCAAACCATTGGGCAACCCATATAGAAAATCCACTGGTAAGCCCGTTTAACCAGCCTGTAACCAAAAAGATTAAAGAACCGGTACTTCCAATAGCTGCAAGAGCATCTACGCCCAAAAACTGTCCTGCAATAATGGAGTCCGCAATATTATAAAACTGCTGAAAAATATTTCCTAAACACATTGGAATCATAAATCTGATAATCAGCTTTATGGGACTTCCCGATGTCATGTCATTTGTCATCCTTCTTCCCCTTTCCTTCTTCATTCTTATTTCACGATTTTTTATTTTATCACGCTTTTTTTTATAATTCCAGAGATGTTTTTCACATATTTTCCCTTTATTTACATATCCTATTGTTAAGATTGAAAAGTATTTTTATGTATCGGAGGTGTTTTTATGCTTTTTTTATTATTCCTTCTCCTTATTCTTTTTACTCTTTGTATCCTTTGCCTCCCCATGGCAAAGACAAGCTTTGACAAAGAGCTTTCAGACAAGGAGCAAGAAGCATTTCTTCAAGCTTACAAAGACAAGAACTCCAAGCCTTCTTCCTGAAGAGTAATCTCCACACAGTAATTGGTTTCTTTCCATAAATCTTTTGGCAAATGAATGACAATCGTAGATATTTCCTCACAGTTTAACGTATTTTGCGGTTCTAAAGCTCTGTCATTCTTTAAAACTTTAGCACTTACAGAATGATTGGCAATGTTTGGAAGCTCAATATATTCTCTTTTCTTCAATACGTGCACATAGAGCTTATGCTCCTTTCTGGTAAGCTCTGCCCAGTCCAGCTCATAAGGGTAATATGGCATTGCCTTTGTTCCGAAAATCCCTTCGCCGTTTTCCTTTGCGTATTTACCCACTTCATTTAAAACGTCCAGACTTCCCTTTGGCACTGCTCCTGTTCCGTCAGGACCGATATTCAGCAAATAATTTCCCCCTCTGCTTACTACTTTTAAGAGCAGACGGATAACCTCATCCGGACTTTTAAAGTTTTCGTCTCCTATTTTATACCCCCATGTGTCGTTTAAGGTAGCGGGAAGCTCCAAGTCTCCTTCATAGGAAAGACGTGGAAGGAAGTTGTCGCTGGTTGTCATATATTCTCCTAAATCATTTCCTATTCTTCCACTTACAATACAATCCGGCTGAAGGGATTTTACCGTATCAAACAATTCACGGCTCTGCTCCTTTGTTGTACTAAGCGGTGTGTCAAACCAAATCAGAGCAATTTTTCCGTAATTTGTAAGAAGCTCTTTAAGCTGTGGTTTTACTTTATGGTCTAAATAATATTGATAATCCTTGTGACTGTTGTCTCTTCCCACGGCAGGCTGTTTGCAATACCCTGTGCGATTGCCTGCTCATCTTCTACTATCATTAGTCTGTACATATTTTCACCCTCTGTATATTATGCGAAACTAATGGTATCTCCTTTATCTGCACAAATCAACAGGCTTCCTATTCCCAGGCAGCTATCCACCTGAAGTAAATCCTGAGGTCCTGTCAAATCACGGTATCGGAATATTAACTGATATTCGTGATTATCTGTGCGGATATACAAGCCCTGCGCCTGTTTCTCATCCAGCATACAATCCCGTACAGGATTATAAACCTGCTGCATACGCACCTCTGCCTTTTGCTTCTGTCTGCCTGCCAGCACCGCAAGCATGGCTGTTGTTCCTTCTCCCTTTCTATCTGCCCAGATACTTTCGTTTTTCTCACACAGATTGTAATGGCGGGAAAGCTTGCTCTCAACCTTTTTAACGGATGTGTCTTTCTGAGGAAATACCAGTTCCATTTTTGCTTTCTCTCCATTATATACAATTCTGTTGTCTTCGTAAACAAGCTGTCCCTGATTATTGAAGTGGAAAATTCTGCTATATGTATGTGTTTCTCCTGTATACGCCATATCTGCAATCACATAAACCCCCGGTTCTAATACGACTATTTTTCTATTCAGAAGCACCTGCGCTCCCCCTTGCAGATATCCTGTATGTGCACCCTCCAATACCAGATATCCGTTCTTTTCCTTTGGTGCAAATCGAAGCTCAGGCACAGCGTTTTGGCTGCCCCATGCGTCTGTATATTCCATAAAGTCCTGTCCGTCTACTAAAATCGTGTTGTGTGCATAAGCGCTTTTCAGCCAAATCCTGTTTTCTTCGTGATAAGTATACTGATATCTTCCTGCATCCACCAGTACGTCCTCGCCTTCACTGACCACATCAAGATGCAGCTTATCGTTATGTCCGTGTCCTCCTCCCAAGCAGCCGTTTCGGAAGTGAAGATATTCTCCGTCACACTCCCAACTGCTTCGCACATAATAATTTCCGCTTTCCTCCAGCATAAAATTCTTCTTCTTTGGCGTCTGTCCCTTGATATTGTCGTAAATATCTGCTCCGTTTTGACGTAAATCCCAGATACTCTCATAGTCCGGGTATTCCCCTGCACAGCCCTTTAAATCCTCTGCTTCTTTGCAGCCTTCCTTTGCCAGAATAATAGCAGAAGCAGCCAGCATATCCTCCAGACAAGTTTCGTCACTGTCTCCGGTAAGAGGCTGACAGCCATCCGGTTTTTTCCATGCCACATTTGCCATTGCCATACGGCGGGTAACTTCTAAAAGCTTTTCGGGAATTTCCCTTTCCCATACCTGTAAAATATGAACGCTCTCTAAAAAACAGTGCAGAACTTCATTGTGATACATACAGGACTGCTCCCAATGTACGCCGTCTGAAAATACCTGAATTTGCCCTTCCTGCTCCAGACGGTTTAAAGCCGTTTCCACATATTCCTCCTGATTAAGCGCCAGACCGATAAACAGCAAACCGTGGTTTTCAATAACACCCCAGTTGCTGGAAATCTGAAAGCCCCTTCTGGCATGAAGAAGATATTCTCCATGTTCCTCTAAGCTTTTTGTAAACATTTCCATAAAAGCGTCATCAATCAGCGGACTGTTTTCAAAATATAAGATGCTCTTTGTCCAGTTTTCCCCACGAATACCTGCCTCAATTTCTCTCCATGTAACCTTTTTACTCTCCTCTGTCAGAGGTACGCCTGTAATCCAGTCTGTTATCATATCTACAAAGGCTTTGGCATACTTTTCCTCTCCTGTCATGACATAAGCCTGTCCCAAGCAGATAAAATAACGATGACGGTTCATCTGATAAATAAACTCCGGATCATCTGTTGGCATATACGTCCAGTTAATGGGATATGTAAACGTCTCCTTTTCATAGGTACGCTCCATGTCCCACGGTAAGTCAAAAATAAACTCTAAGCGCACAGCCTCATCTGCAATACGCATAATCTGACTGCTGTTTTCCGGACGATATTCTCTTGCCGCCTTTGCACACCACGCAAGTTCCCCCTGCTGATATCTGTTTTTCTGTCTTTCAAAATATTCTTTTTTATTCATAATTTTCCACTCCTTCTAGCTCTAATCTGCTGTTTTCTAAAAGAGTAACGCTCCTTCGTATCCCACAATAACGCAGCTCTATGGTCTGAGTTTTCCCCGAAAAAAGAGAAATTTTAGTGAGTTTTCCACATTTCCATGCAAAATCCACCTTCAGCCTTCCTTCCAGACACAAGCCTGTCACCTTCCCTGTCTCCATTCCCTCAGGGATAATCCGAAGAGGCTCTACCACATCACCTCTTCGGGATGCCAATGCCTCCAATACTGCCTCTGTCATTCCGAAATTTCCGTCAATCTGAAACGGGGGATGAATATCCCACAGGTTTTCATCCACACTGTTTCTGAGAAATTGTCTCATCTGTTCATCAAGATTTTTCTTGTCCTTTAAGCGGGCATAAAAGCACATAATCCACGCTTTACTCCAGCCCGTATGACCGCCTCCGTGCTCCAAACGATATTCCAGAGTTCTTTTTGCCGCCTCGAAAAGCGCAGGCGTATCCTCTGAAATTTCTCTTCCCGGATGCAGCCCATATAAATGAGCAATATGACGGTGTCCCTTTTCCACTTCCTCATATTACTCCTGCCATTCCAAAATCCTGCCGGACTTCCCAATCTTGGTAGGCGGCAAATGTTCTAATATCTCCTGCGCCATTTTTGCTGTCTCATATTCTGACAAACCTGTGTTATATCTTCTGCATCCTTCCAGATAATTCTCCGCAAGCTCACGAATAATCTGATGGTCCATGGCAACTCCCATAGCCACACTGGCTTCCTGACCGTCCAAAAGGCGATAGGTATTCTCCGGTGATACCGTAGGGCCGCTTATCCACATTTTATCAGATTTCCGATAAAGATAGTCATAGAAAAATAAAATACATTCCTTCATAACAGGCAGCACACGCTCCCTGATTTCCTTCGGATTTTCCTCAAACTCACTGTGATGATAAAGCTGGTTTGCCATCCATGCGCCTCCCATAGGCCAGAGAAACGCAGGCAGCCAAAGCCCTGTAATATCTGTATCTCCCCACAAATTTGTATTGTGATGTGCCACAAATCCTCTGCAAGCATACACTTTTTTGGCTGTTTTTCGTCCGTTCGGAAGCATTTTTTCCATTAAGTGAAAAAACGGCTCGTAGCATACGCCTAATCCTGCTTTGTCTGCCATCCAGTAATTCATCTGGAGGTTAATATTGATGGTATATCCGCTTTCCCACGGAGGAGTAAAGCTTCCGTTCCATATTCCCTGAAGATTTGCAGGCAGCGCACAGCAATAGGAGCTACTGATAAGAAGATATCTTGCGTAGGAAAACATAAGCCAAATTAAATAGCCCTGAACCTTTGGTTCTTCACAGCGTTTCAAAAGCTCATCCGCCGGAATTTGCGCCAGCTCCTCTGCCCCTTCTATCTCCAGCCTCATATTATTATAGAGTCTTCCGTATTCCTCGATATGCGCCTTCTTAATCTCTTCAAATCCCGCTTTTGCTGCTTCTTTTAAAAGCCTGCCACGCGCATCTAAAGATTTTTTATCTTCATAATCTGTACGCACGCAAAAGAAAATTTCCACATAAGAGGCGTTTTCTACAATAAGATATCCACCTTCTACACAGACTCTTCCATCTGTTTTCCCCACTCTGCACCTTACATCATAACACACTCCGTCTCCGCTGTGTCCGTTTAAAGAAATTTCTCTGTCACCTGCTTCGGCATTTTCTTCAAACGGTCTGCGGTTCAGCCCTAAGGAAAAGCTCATACCCTGTTCTTTATCTGTTTTCATACGCAGGGCAGTGATCTGATATTTAACAGAAGAAAAAATCTCTCTTACTGTTTCGCAGTTGTCAAAGCAGATTTTCACTCCTGCCTCTCCCTTTTCTAAGTCAATCCCTCTAAAATACTCCTTTACTTTTCCAAAAGGCTCGAAAGTAAGAACTGCCTCTGCTGCCGGATGATAGGGATTGGTATATCTGGGATTTCCCACAAACCATCTGCTGCATAAGCTCTGTGCCTTACTTGCCTCTCCTTTTTCTAAAAATTCTCTCACTTTTTCCAGTTTTTCCTTGCCTGCCTCTACGGCTCGCTCTCTTTTTCCTCCGTACCACAGGCTTTCTTCATTTAAAACAATTCGTTCCTGCTGCACTCCGCCCAAAAGCACAGCTCCCTGTCTTCCGTTTCCCATAGGAAGCCCCTGTTCCCAGCTTTTCGCTTCATGTGTCAAATAAAAACCTTTTCCCATTTCTGTCTCCTATTTTTCTATAAAAGCTTATACTATGCCTTGTTTTATAACTATTGTAACTCTGACCTGTTTTTCGTGATATAGGTAGTTTTCGACATTCATGGGCGATACTTGCCTGTGAAATAAAACTGTCGCAGAAATATATCTCAGATACAATGACCTGACTGCATTTTCTACGACAGTTTCTTATCTCTTTATTTTATATGTTTCTTTCTTCTGTACAAAGCTGTTATTGTTCCTAAAGATACAACACCAATGCACATCCAGAGTATGAGCTGTGTTTCATCCCCTGTCTTTACCCCACTGTTTGTTCCATTATTTTGATTTCCATTCTGATTATTCCCCTGTGAGTTTGAAGGTGTATCTACCACTACTCCGAATCCTCCCAGACTTTTTACAGAAACAGCAATCATATCATCTTCTACTTTACCGGCAAGCTTCTCTACTTTTCCATCTGCATAATGCAGAACTGTAAGCTGCTGTCCATTATATTTTTCTCCTACCGGAATAGACAGTACTGCTCCCTTAGGAAGTTCTAAGTTCTTTCCATTCTGTCGGATAACAACATCGTATAAACGGAACACAGATTTTGTAGAAGGAATTTCCTTTCTCATTGCTTTCACTGCTTCACTATCTTTATCAAGAGGTGTTACCAAAAGTTCCATGTCTTGCTCAAGACCTTTTCCCTTTAAAGAAACTCCATACTTTTTATTTACCAATGTAATTTCTTGCTGTTCATCTGGAGTAGGCTCTGGCTGTGGCTCCGGATTTGGTTCCAAAGTCATTTTCTGCTCTATGGTAAGAAGATAAGTTTTGCTATCTTCTCCTCTTACTGTCTTTTTAGAAACAATTTCAATTTTTGCTCCATGTTTGACCGGAAGAGCCTCTCCACTTTCATAAACCTTATTCCCAGATTTTATCTCTATTTCTGCATAACGGTTATAAGACTTAGGCTCTAATACAATTTCTTTTACATTTTCTCCCAGTGAAAATGTATATTCATAAGTATCCCTTGCATATTCCGGTGACAATTTGCCGTCTGTAATTCCCAATGTAGATAATTCAGCGTTTTCTGTTACATCCTTTCCCAGATTTTCCGTATATTCTACTGTAATTACATCTTGATTTTTCAATTTACCGTTTTCTACTGTAAAATCAGCAAAACCAGTTTTCGTAAATTCATCATTTAAAGTTCCTACCCAACCGCTGCCCGGTCCACGGTCAAATTCTCCAAGACCGTCAATTTCTTCAATATATTCTCCGTTTCGGATAGAAATGCTTAAACCATTTTCTTTACAAGCACGCTCAATCACACTCATCATGGAGTCTGTTTTATAAATAGAAGTTTGTGCTTGTAACATAATACCTTTTATTTCCGTTTCTTTCAGTAATGAAAATGGCTTCTCTTTCTTTTCTAATCCATCCATAACTGTTAAAGTTATTTTCCCTACTTCTTCACCCAGAGTTTTTAATTTCTCAATACGTTCAATGGCTTTCTGTAGCTTTTCTGCATTCTGTACAAGCTGCTTTTCATCTTCTGTGAGGCTTTCATACATTCCTTGTACGGACAGCACAACTTCCTCATCTTCCACTTTTAGGTTTCCAATTTCCGGAAGGTTCTCAATCAGCTTGATTACTTCTTCTACTGTTGTTTTATAATCCTCTTTTGTCAAATCCCAGTAAGTCTTTTCTCCTGCTTTTACCTGTGTATAAGCCGTAAATGCCTGCAATACCTGAACACTTGACATTTCATTTAACTTCTTATTACTTTTATCATGGCAAAAACCCTTTTCTTTTTCAGTTTCACAGTAATAATTGTCCATGAGACAGGTAATGATATTGCTGTAAGATGTTCCAAAATCAGAGTTTAACGGATCTATACCTAAAATTGTCAATGTAAGCAATACCTGCGCTGTACTTTCCGATGTTCCAAAATCATAAGAATCAGTCATAGATTTTTTCAAATATTCTACTCCTGCTTCTACTGCTCGATGAACTTTTACATCCTTGTTTCTATATGGCGCCAAAGCCTGAAGACACATGGCTGTCATATCCACACTGACTGTCTGATTATCCATAAGACCGAAGCCACCGTTTTCTTCATTCTGGAATTTTAAAAGTGCAGTTAAGATATCCTCTCTGTTCCATTTTGCATCTGCGGGAATTTCCATGCCTTTTGCATCTGCTACCAGAAGTGCCCATGACAATTCATTTGCACCTATATCCAAATTTGGATGATTATAAATCATTTCTACCAGATTTACACCATTTACATCTGTAATATCCTTGTTCATAATTAACAAAGATAATGCCACACGCTCTATATCTGTAGGTTTCTGTTTTTTACTCCATTTTTTCACTGTATCTGCCACAGACTGATAATAAGCATCTAATTTATCTTGGGAAATCGTTTCTCCCCCACGTAAACGTGCATAGACAATCCAGTCATTTTTATTATACTGATAATTTTCTTCCGGATATCTGGATGCCAAATGTTCTTTTGCTCCTTGTAATCCTTCCTTTACCAACGCTTCAACATCTACCTGTGGTGTGTCTCCACCTGATACAGTAATTGTTAATTTTATCGGTTCTACTTTATTGGTTTTGTCAATCGGTGTCCCAGTTACAATTACAGTACCCTCTTTTAAAGATTGCACATAATACTTATCACTGGTAAGAAAAGAGCCTTTATCCGGTGCATTATCCCATTCTGGATTTCCTTTTTTCCAATATCCCTGTTCTTTACGGACAATCTTTACAATTCCCTCTTTATCATAAGACCATTTTAACTGTGGGTCAGTTACACTCCAGCCTTCTTTAGAAAGTTCTCCCTCAAAAGTCAAGTCAAGAAGCTGTTCTGCGAAGTTTTTCATCTGGAAATTACTTTCACCTATTGCTATCTTTGTCAATGGATTTTTGTACTTATAAGTAACCTCTGAAGTTCCTGTTACTGTACTTGTTTTCTTAGTCTTAGGATCTGTCTGTTCAATTTTCGCTGTATAAGTAACTGTACCTGCTTTATATGGTACATATCCCTTTACCATACTGTCTACATAGTTGGCAATAGAAGGATCACTACTTGTTACTGTCCAGTTACTTGCATAGCTGGCATTCTCCGGTGATACAATAACTCCACTGTAATCCGGCAGAAATGCATAGTTATCCGGATCATTGGCATTTCTGGAATGAATTTCTTTTTCTCCTGAAACAGCCGGCTTCACACTTTCAACAGGTACATAGGAAGAAGTTGCTTCTACCTCTGCTTTTATTTCAGGTTTTGCTTTTACTGCAACAATCATAGATGCTGTACCTGGTTTTTTAAACTTAAACTCACTGGATGAATTTAAGTTATAAATCAACTTTTCATCACTTGGCTCATAAGTAAAACGAGAGCTATGTACCGGTATGAATTTTTCACTTCCCTGATATTTTGCCTGTACCTGAATATTTTTCCATTCGGAACCTTCTACTTTTATTTTACCGTTAGTTACATCCTGTCCATCAATAAAAAGCTTGATTTGTTCAATAACCTGCGATTTTGCAATTACCTTTACCCAAGCAACCGTTTCTGTAGATGCATCTGCTTTTCTTTCTGTTGCTGATATAATAGCAGAACCTTCTGCATCCACGCGAAGACCGCCATCATCCGCACCTATTGATAAACTTCCATCCGGTTTCACTTCTGTCATATTCCAGGACACCGTACTTGTAGATGGTATATCTTTCAGCTGGAATGTTCCAGCCATATTAAAATCTCCTACTTCATCCGGTGATACATGTAAAGTCTGATTTTCAATGGTTTCTGTCACACCATCTGCAAAAGTAAATTCCACTTTGTATTTATTTTCCGGAAGGCTTGGTTTGTCAGGATTGTATTCCTGATTTTCGCCAAAGTAAGGATATCCTGTGCTGCTCTGTCCCCATGCAGTACCAAATTCACCCTTATTATCATTTAAAAGCTGTACAAATTCCTTTGTTTTCATTTCTTCATCTGACTTAGCAGAAGAATTCACCAATGCCTCTGCTGGGAATTGTGCAGGATTTTTCATACTATCACACCAGTAAGAATTTACTAATGTTCCTGCTTTATACTCTTTAAATAAAGTACCGATTTTTCCTTCGCTGGCAGAATAACTGTTAATCAGGTTTCCACCGGAAAGGCGCTTTGCAAATCCACATGCACCGTCTCCTTTAACATCTGTGTAGCAATTAATAATTGCACCTTTCAAATCATATCCTGCCGGTCCGCTTTCTGCCCATGAAGCTAAAGTTCCGGTAAAATGAATATTCTGTAAAACACCTTCCTCTCCTACACTGTTAAAAAGCCATGTAGCATCTTCAAGAGTAATGGTATGTCCATTACCATCCAGAATTCCATTAAATTCAATGAAAGACATATACATTCCATCCAATGTAATATCATTGTCTAACACATAATAAGTACCTGTCTGTGTTGCATCTATCTTTTCCAAATCAGACTGATTTTTAATATGTACAATCTGGCTTTCATCCGTTGGCGGTGCAACAGGTTCTGTCACTTTTTTCTTTTCCAACTGTTCTTTTGCCTGATTTAAAACTTTTAATGCTTCATCAACTTCTGTCTGTTGTGCATCTGTTTTTTCTAAAATCTGCTCTGCTGTATTTAATGCTTCTGAAAACTTGTTCCAGCTTTCTTCTGTATATTTGTCCTGATTCAGCTTCTTTCCTTCGTTTACAGCGTTTTGGAGATCTGTTTTATCCACCTGCTCAGGTTTCGGTGACTCCCCTCCCTGTGTTAAAACAGGTAATCCATTGTTACTTCCATCCACCGGAGAAGCCCATGTAAATCCTGTGTCTGGAATATCTTTATTTAATAACTGTGCTCCAGCCTTCAATTCTTCCAGCGTTTTCACACAGTCACCTGCATTTTCCGGAAATTTCCCCATAGATACAGGACCATAAGCTCCAGGCACTTTATCCTTCGCATAATAACTGTTCGATAAAACACTGTCATTCGTCTGGCGAATTCCAATAAGCCCTCCTGCCATCATGGAGTCAATACTTCCTCCAAAATAAGAATTCTTAATTGCACCTGACTGGAATGTTCCTACAAGGCCTCCTACTTCTCCTGTCCAACCGCTTAATTTTATTTTAGCTGTAGAATAGCAATTCTGAATTGTTCCTGTTAAAGTAACCGCCATACTCCCAAAAGTCTTATCACTTACAATAACATTTTCACTGGTTACTCCAAGGTTTTGAATTATTCCTGTTACCTCATTTGCCAGTGGCTTATCTGCAAGAGTAATGGTATGACCGTTTCCATCCAAAGTTCCTGCAATACTTTCAAAATTCTGTCCTTGTTCAAACACAATATCCTCTGTCAGAGTATATGTTGTTCCTGCTTGAATAACTGTGGGAATTTCCGTTTCAGAAATTTCATTTTCCTGCCCTGCCCCACTTAAAATTTCTCCTGCTTCTACAACCGGAGTCTCCATGTCGCCTGTGGCATGTACCGATACAGGCATTCCGGTAATAAGCAATGCCATTACCAGAAGCAGACTGAGAACACGGTTTGCATTTCTTCTTTTTTTCATTTTCTTTCTCCTTTACATATTTTTTCTTACAGAGCATTTTTTGTTTCATAGGACGCAATTTCCTATGAAACAAAAAAAGGTCTCTTTACACACCGGTAAAGAAACCTTATCTATCTTCACTATGAAATTTTATCCTGCACATCTTTTCTACACAAATAAAACTCCCTCAACCCGGAAATCTATTTCTCTGATGGCAGATTTTCTGACTTAGCCGAAAAGCATTACAGTAGAGGTGACTGTATCGGATTTGCACCGATTTCCCTTTTAACCTTGGAGCAAGCTCCAACGACCATCATGGATATGCAGTTTATACTCCTTTATAGTACACAATTCAAAAAAGAATATCAAGCCTTTTTCTTCCTTTTTAATACAACAAACAGCGTTCCTCCGACTACAAACATCACAGACAGCATTGCAAGCGGTGTTTCATCTCCTGTTTTAACCTTATCCACACCGGAAGAAACCGCCTTATCCAATATCGTACCAAAGCTGTTTAAAGACTCTACTTCTACGTATACAAATCCGTCTTTTACCTTTCCTTTTAATTTTTTTACTTTTTCATTGTCACAGGAAAGCACCACAACCTCTTTGCCGTTATATTTTTCCGATACAGGAAGCTGAAGCTCTGCCTTATGAGGAAGAGCAATCTCTTTTCCGTCTTTTAAAAGCTGAATTTCAATAGGATTGTCAAGCTGCTGTTTCTTGGAAATTTCCTTTTCCATAAGCTTCACATCTGCATGTTTTTTATCCAACTTCTCCACAGATAACTGCATATCTGATGTCAAGCCTTCTCCTGTTAATTTGACACCATGCTCTTTATTTACCAGCATATCAGTTTCCTGAATTTCCGGTGTACTTGGTTCTTCCGGATTTTCCGGCTCCTGAGGTGTCTCCGGTTCTTCCGGCTGCGGTATTACAGGCGGCACAAGCTGAAGCTCTGCCATGGAAGCTGCTCCGTTTGTTCCTGCCATAGCAAAAGTCAAAACTGCTCCGTTTTCTGTTTTTTCACAAGTAACGTTTTCATCCAACTGAATACAGTCTGCTATTTCTTCTTCAAGTGTAAGCTGAATATTTCCTTTATTTTTCATTGTGGGGTCAGAAACAGAAACTTTCACTGTTCCCTGCTCCGTTTCCTGAAGCATAACAGACGCAGCCTTATTACTTGTTATTCCGTCTATACTTCCTCCCTGCTCCTGCCAGAAGTTTACACCTGTGATTTTTAAGGTCTCATGGCGCACAGCCTGAACCTCACTGCTGTTTTCCAGTATGGTTACCTTAGGCGCTTGTGCGTAATTTTCTGTTTCTTCTGCACTTGTTTCGGGAAGCAATACATAACTGTAAGATGCGTTTTCCGGGTTCTGTCCGTGGTCTACCCACATTTCCATATAATTTTCTGTGCTTTCTCCTTCAAAAGTTCCTACGTCTTTCCAACTGCCTGTGGTCTGACCTCGACGAACCTGAATTTCTGTATTTTCTTCAGGGAAATAATATCCTGTTCCCACAGACTGATTGCCTTCTAAATGTGCCCAATTTACCTGCTCAAAGCTTGTGCCTGATACGTCTGCTGTGCGTTCAACCAACTCTTTTACATTTGCTTCTTTCACAGGTAGTTCTGTTTTTTCTCCGTTGATAAGAAACTGATTGCTTCCGTCTTTTCTTAACTTCTTATTCTCAATGGTAGTTTCCACCGGAAGTTCCATATTTTTATTTGTAATTCCTGCTCCAAGGCAGACAATTTCATCATCAAACATAAACCATGACTTCTTGCCTTTTAAATCCGGTGCATAAGAAACCGGTGCGTCTCCTGCAATTCCCTGCGTTTCTCCTGAAAATGACATACCGCTGACGCCATAATTTCCTATGGAAGTTCCTCCTACCCAGCTCTCCTTAGAACAGAAATCTCCGCCCTGTGCAAAACCTGAGCCATCCGGTTTCCCTGTCCCAATATTTACAGGGACTACCGTTGTTCCCGGCAGTCTTAACGGATTTACTGTATTCCAATAATTCTCTGTATACTGCTTGTCCTCATCATAAATATAAGTCATACCGTTATTCTGATGCCATCCAAAACGATTTTCATCATTCATAATCTCTGTGTTCTGAATACGTTCCGAATACATAGACAATGCAAAAAGATAGTCTTCTGTTCTGTGAACTGCACGGTCCATAAGGGGATAAGATTTATGTATCGGCGATACGTTGCTTTGGATAGAAGTGTCTTCTAAAATTTCTTTGGCTTTCTTTTTAATTGCCATATTTCCCGCACCAACAAGACTGTCAATAAATCCTTCATCTTCTTCCAGCCAAGCTTTCAGAGCAGAAAGCGTTGTCTCTTTTGCCTCTTGGCTAAAGGAGTCTACAATTTGCAGAATAATCATCATTGCCTCACGTCCTGCTGCCTGATTGCTGCTTGCCGGTCTGGATACAGAACGCCCTTTCAGACAATCCAGCATCATTCCCTGATACATGCCGTTTCCAAAGCCTTCCACAATATAGCTTTCCAGATTGTCCTGAACCTGTTCCGGATATTTCCAAGGTGTCCCAGCAAGGAGAGACGGAATTTTAGCGCCGCCCTTCATAAACTCAATCCCATAAGCGCCTAAATACGGCACTTTTATATGGTCGAGATAAGAACCGTCCGGATAAAAGCCGCTGTTATATCCATTCGCTGCAATTTGAGCGCTGTCTTCTACATTTTGAATAACAAAGGTCTGGGAAGATGCCAGCATCCCCAAATACACCAGCTCATTATCTTCTCTCAATGCTCCCAGTCCCACCGCCGTTGTGGAACAGTCAATAATATTCGCTCCCTGCGCCTCACGATATCCCTGCCCATGGGTGCTTGCCGTATTGATAACGCCTTCATGGAACGGATCAGGTTGGAAAAAGTAAAGTGTTTCTGTGTACGCTATAACCTGTTCTTCTGTCAGTCCGTCATAAATCAATATTAAAGCGGGAATTAAATCCTTAGGAATACCAATTTCCCATGTCCACCAGTTATCCGTCTGGCTTTTTGCCGTATAACAAGAGCCGCACAGGAAATCTAAAATATTGGTAATATCCTTTAACATATCCTGATTTTGATAGAGAACTCCGCCTTCTGCTGCGTAAGCTTTACACATAGAAAGCACCTTTTTAAAAGAAACACGAAATTCCACTGCATCGTCTTCATAAGGAATATTCTTATTTCCTTTTGCTCCCTCATCCTCTGCCCAAGGAATACCGCCACATGCTTCCTGTCCCTTATAAACATAAGCGTTCCAAAGCGCTTCTGCCTCCTGATTGATTTCTTCTAAGACTTCCGCTCCGCCTTCTTCTGATGCTAAATCTTTGCCAATTAAAGACTCCTTCCATGCCTGACGAATTTTTCCGTAATCTTCTGCCGTTGCAGAGGGCAGCTCCGAAGGAGACTGATATAAAATTTCCACCTTCCACTGCGCTGTTTTTCCTTGGTCATCCTGTGCCACCACTACGACATTGCCTTTATTCTCTCCGGTAATCACTGCGTTTCCGTTTTCATCTGCTTCAATCTTCAATAAATGTTCCGCACTTGCATCTCCTGCCTTACGTGTTCCGTCTGTTTCCCCTTCCTTTAACTCTCTCTTAATTTTAGAATATCCCGCATTTCGTAAGAAAGTCCCGTCTTTCTTTAAAAATTTTGCACTCCATGTAACATTCTCGGAAAAGTTTTCCGGTTTGTCTAGCTGCAAGCTTTCACCTCTGACAATAGAAATATCCTGATTTTCTGTTGGCACGACTGTTTCCAAAACCTCACGCCCCTGTTCTTCATTCACGGCAACAACATTTACAGGCTCTGCCAAAACTCCCGTCACATTTCCCACACTCATAGCTGCAATTAACATTGCGCTTATGTACTTTTGATTTTTTCTTTTACCTGTCTTCATACTTCCTCCTTCTTTCAAAAGTTCTCCATTCTTATTCCTATAAGTTACCATTCCTCCTTTGATTTATAAATACAATATTTGAATTTTTCTGTTACTATTTATAGACATTCTATTTTTTAGCATTATTTTTTTAATATTCTGTTATTTTCTTTTACTTTTTCATCCAATATAAATACCAAAATAATATTCATTTGCCATTTGAATTTCCAAATAATGTTTGTTATGATGTGATTATTGATAATATTATTAGACAGATAAGACTATAAATACAGAAAAAACATATACAACAATGACCTGACTGCATTCTCTACGGCAGTTTTATGCTTCGCTCAAGAACTTTCCCTATTCTTCAGAAATCTAATTGTAAAATACTATAAAAACTGATACAATAATTTCTAGGAACAATCGTTTTATAGGGTGGCTGACCTTCATTTTATAATACATAAAATGGGGGTGGTGCTAATGAAACATTTTGATTTCAAAGATATGATGACTTTCGAAATGTTCATTTTATCACTACTGACATTCATATATTTGATATGTCACTAATGATTTAAAACGTAGAAAAACCACCCTACAACTTTGGCGAGTTCAGGTGGCGTTTCTACGTTTCTGTATACTGGTCAACCACTTCATAGGCGGTTGTTCCTTTATCCTTATTATAATCCATCTTTTTTTGTTTGTAAAGAATATCCCCCGAAAAAAATTTTCTATCTAAATAAATCTGACATTTCTGTAAAACTCTACAAATCATCAAAAATAAAAGAAAGTGCATAATATGTATTTTCTTTTAAATAATATGTAACCGTTACCGTAGAATTCACACTTGCATCCTCCGGTATTGAAGTCTCTGTTGTATCAAATACCAGTCTTTCTCCGCTATAATCACCTTCACGAACATGGACTTTCATGCTTTTGTCCGTAATTTCCTCTATTTCTCCGGAAGAAACATATACAATAATTTCCTTTTCATCGTTATCAGTAGAAATTTTTGTCACAATATTTTTTCCGTTTTCCTCATAATAAGTAATCGAAACCGTTATTCCTGTTTTAATTCTGCATTCCCTGTCTTCTGAATAACCTGATGTCGGAATAACTTCTTTTTCTGCATCTGTAATATCAAATTCAACGCCACGGTCAAGACCTTCTTCCGAATAATTTCTTCCTTCAGGATTTTCTAAATCCACAGTAATTGTATTTCCTTCCACCTCTAAGACATAACCCTCTACTGTTTTCTCCTGTCTAACAACGTCTTCTTCCCCTTGGTTTTCCGCATGACTTTCTTTATCATTTTGTTCCATAGAATTGGCAGCAGGCTCGTTTTCTGTTTCGTGTTCCACAGAATTTCCCTGTAACACTTTCTCGTCTGATTTTTCTTCTTCAACCGTATTCTTATCACTCTGAATTGTTTCTTCTGTTTTTGCAGGTGTACAACTTCCCAGTAAAGAAGTCATCAGCAGCAAATTTAATGCCAGCAGTAATGATTTTTTCACCATTTTATCCCCCTCATTTTTATAAAAATTTCGGAGCTGTCGCTTTAAACATTCTTCAGAAATATCTATATGCTTAAAGCAACCGCTCCTCATATTCAAAATTCTTATTTATTATTTCCCAATTACAACCTTATCCAGATGCCAGATTTCATCCACATACTGCTGAATTGTTCTGTCAGATGTAAATTTACCTGCACAAGCAGTATTCAAAAGCGCCATCTTCGCCCATCTTGCTTCATCCTGATAAGCTTCCTCTACTTTTTCCTGTGCCGCTGCATAAGATTTGAAGTCAGCCAGAATAAAGTAAGTATCCGCTCTGTCACTGCTGTTTGTATTCAGCAGAGAGTCATAGATTTCTCTGAACATATTGAAATCTCCGTTAGAATATGTTCCGTTAATGAGCTGCATCAGTACGTTTCTGATATCAGGGTCATTGTTGAAATACTGCATTGGATCATAACCGCCGTTATTTTCGTAGTTAATAACTTCATCAGAAGATAAACCGAAGATAAAGGCATTTTCTGCTCCTACTTCTTCTACGATTTCTACGTTTGCACCGTCCATGGTACCGATTGTAGGCGCACCGTTTAACATAAATTTCATGTTTCCTGTTCCGGAAGCTTCTTTACTTGCAGTAGAAATCTGCTCAGATACATCTGCTGCCGCAAAAATCATTTCCGCATTGGATACACGATAGTTTTCAATAAATACAACTTTAATTTTACCATTGATGGATTTATCATTGTTAATCACATCTGCCACAGCGTTAATCAGCTTAATGGTCTGTTTTGCACGTCTGTAACCTGCTGCTGCCTTTGCTCCAAAGATGAAAGTTCTTGGATAGAACGGCATTTCCGGATGTTCTTTAATCTTATTGTACAGATACATAACATGCAGAATATTCATTAACTGACGTTTGTATTCATGCAGACGTTTTACCTGAACATCAAAGATAGAATTGGGATTTACTTCAATTCCGTTATGCTCCAGAATATATTTTGCCAGACGTACCTTATTCTGGTATTTAATATTCATAAATTCCTGCTGTGCTTTTTTATCATCTGCATATACTTTCAGTTTGGAAAGCTGTGATAAATCAGTAATCCATCCGTCTCCGATATGCTCTGTCACCCAGGATGCCAGCAGTGGGTTTCCGTGTAACAGGAAACGTCTCTGAGTAATACCATTTGTTTTGTTGTTAAATTTGTCAGGATACATTTCGTAGAAATCTTTTAATTCCTGTTTTTTCAAGATTTCCGTATGCAGTCTGGCAACACCGTTTACAGAATGACCTCCGGCAATAGCCAGGTGAGCCATTTTTACCTGTCCGTCATAAATAATTGCCATTTTGCGGATTTTTTCCTGATTTCCCGGATATTTCTGCTGGATTTCCAGTAAAAATCTGCGGTTAATTTCTTCGATAATCTGATAAATTCTCGGAAGCAGTCTGGAGAACAGCTCAATCGGCCATTTTTCCAATGCTTCTGACATAATGGTATGGTTTGTATAAGCACAAGTCTGTGTTGTAATATTCCATGCGTCTTCCCATTCTAAGTTTTCTTCATCCACTAAAATACGCATAAGCTCTGCTACTGTCATAGTCGGATGAGTATCGTTTAACTGGAAAGCCACTTTCTTTGGCAAATCATGCAAATCGCTGTGTGTCTTCTTAAACTTCTCGATTGCTTCCTGGATACTTGCAGAAATAAAGAAATACTGCTGTTTTAAACGCAGCTCTTTTCCCGCATAATGATTATCGTTTGGATAAAGAACTTCTACAATGTTCTTTGCAAGGTTTTCCTGCTCTACTGCTTTATGATATTCGCCTTTATCAAATAAATCCAGACGGAAGTCATTGATTGCTTCTGCATCCCAGATGCGCAGTGTGTTTACAACATTATTGTTATATCCTACGATTGGCATATCATAAGGTACTGCCAGTACAGACTGGTAACCTTCCTGAATAAAATGATTTCTGCCTGTTGCAGGGTCGTATTCCACTTTTACGTAACCACCGAATTTTACTTCTTTGGCATATTCCGGACGGCGAAGCTCAAACGGATATCCGTTTTTCAGCCAGTTATCAGGCACTTCTACCTGATATCCGTCTTCAATTTTCTGTTTGAACAGTCCGTAATGATAACGAATACCACAGCCATAAGCACAGTATCCTAATGTTGCCAGAGAGTCTAAGAAGCAGGCAGCCAGTCTTCCCAAGCCACCGTTTCCAAGAGCCGGGTCCGGCTCCTGGTCTTCAATTACATTTAAGTCAAATCCAAGCTCGTCCAAAGCTTCTTTTACTTCATCATAAGCACATAAATTGATTAAGTTATTTCCAAGGGCTCTGCCCATGAGAAACTCCATGGACAGGTAATAAACAATCTTCGGGTCGTCCTTCTCATACTGTTTCTGTGTCAAGAGCCAGTTGTCAATAATTACGTCCTTTACAGCAAGAGAAACCGCCTGAAAAACTTGTTCCTGGGTTGCTTCTTCTATTGTTTTTCTGTAAAGCATTTTTACATTTTCTTTAACGCTTTTTTTGAATTCCTCTTTTTTAAAATGATTGTCTAACATTCCCTTTTTCCTCCCCAACTCTTATGAAAGCTTTTCTACACCTAATTTTACATTTTCGGAGTTAATCTTCCATTCTTTTGTATAACCACTCACTTCATTATATACCACGTTTTCTGCAAGAACCTCTGATTTGATTTCTTTTTCATGCACACGGAAAATTCCTTCAATTACCTGATTGTCTGCAAGAGAAATCTGGATTTTGTCCATAACCTCAAATCCTGCTTCCTTACGCATAGTCTGGATTTTACTGATAATTTCACGAACAAAGCCTTCTTCAATAAGCTCCGGTGTAAGGTTTGTATCCAGTACAACCGTTACGTCATTATCCGCTTCTGAAACATATCCTTCCATCTGTGCCATATCAATTAAAAGGTCATCTTCTGTGAGAACGATTTCCTGTCCGTTTACTTCAAAAGTAAGAGCGCCTTTTTCTTTTAATTCGTCCATTGCTTTGTTTCCGTCAAGCTTAGAAAGTTCTTCTTTAATACCGCCTAAGAATTTTCCGTACTTCGGTCCAACTGTCTTAAGCTGTGGTTTAAAGCTATAAGATGTAAATTCTCTTACATCGTCTGTGAATACCACTTCCTTCACATTCAGCTCATCTGCAATGATTTCTTTATAGAATTCAGATAATTCAAACGGAGCTTTTACGAACATCTTGCCGATTGGTTGACGGTTCTTAATGTTTGCTGTATTTCTGCACGCACGTCCCATAACAACCGCTTTCAGCAGGTTATCCATGTTCTGCTCTAATTCTTTATCAATCCACTCTTCTTTTACTTCCGGGAAGTCGCACAAATGAATACTTTCCGGTGCGTTTTTATCAAGGCTTCTTACTAAGTTCTGGTAAATATCTTCTGTCATGAACGGTACCATTGGCGCTGCTGCTTTGGAGATTGTCACTAAAGCAGTATACAGAGTCATGTAAGCGTTAATCTTATCCTGCTCCATGCCTTTTGCCCAGAAACGTTCACGGCTTCTTCTTACATACCAGTTACTCATATCGTCTACAAATTCCTGAAGCGCTCTTGCTGTTTCCGGAATTCTGTAATTCTCCAGATTTTCATCTACGGCTTTTACTACGGTATTTAATTTTGACAGCAGCCATTTATCCATTACAGGGAGTTTATCGTATTCTAATGTATATTTTGTTGCGTCAAATTCATCAATATTTGCATACAGTACAAAGAACGCATAAGTATTCCACAGTGTACCCATGAATTTACGCTGTCCTTCCTGTACAGCCTTTCCATGGAAACGGTTTGGCAACCATGGAGCACTGTTTACATAGAAATACCAGCGAATTGCATCTGCACCGTATTTTTCCAATGCTTCAAACGGGTCTACGGCATTGCCTTTGGATTTACTCATCTTCTGTCCGTTTTCGTCCTGTACATGTCCCAAAACAATAACGTTTTTATATGGCGCTTTATTAAATAACAGAGTGGACTCTGCCAGAAGAGAATAGAACCATCCACGAGTCTGGTCTACTGCCTCTGAAATAAAGTCAGCCGGGAACTGCTGTTCAAATAAGTCTTTATTTTCAAATGGATAATGATGCTGTGCAAATGGCATTGCTCCGGAGTCAAACCAGCAGTCAATCACTTCCGGTACTCTGTGCATTGGTTTGCCACATTTCGGACAGGTAATTGTGATTTCGTCAATGTATGGTCTGTGGAGTTCAACTGTCTTAGCAGCTTCATTTCCGCTCATTTCATAGAGCTCCTGTCTGCTTCCGATAGAATGCTGATGTCCGCATTCACATTCCCATACGTTCAACGGTGTTCCCCAATAACGGTTACGGCTGATACCCCAGTCCTGAACGTTTTCCAGCCAGTCTCCGAAACGGCCTTTTCCAATGCTTTCCGGTATCCAGTTGATGGTATTGTTGTTGCGGATTAAATCGTCTTTTACCGCAGTCATTTTAATGAACCAGGACTCTCTTGCATAATAAATCAGAGGAGTATCACATCTCCAGCAGTGTGGGTAACTATGCTCAAACTTCGGCGCAGAGAATAATAATCCTCTTTCATCTAAGTCTTTTAATACCTCAGGGTCTGCTTTTTTGCAGAAGGTTCCTGCCCATTTTGTTTCTGCTGTCATTTCACCTTTTTCGTCTACAAGCTGAAGGAACGGCAAATCGTATTTTCTTCCTACTTTACTGTCGTCTTCACCAAATGCAGGTGCAATATGAACAACGCCTGTACCGTCTGTTAAAGTTACATAGCTGTCACATACAACATAGTGCGCTTTTTTGTTCAGTTCTTTAAAGTTATATAATGGCTCATATTCTTTATATTCCAAATCTTTTCCAACATAAGTTTCCAGAACCTCATAAGCAGGTGTTCCTTCTTCTCTTTCCAAAGAACCGAGAACAGTGTCCAGAAGGGCCTCTGCCATATAATAAGTATATCCGTCAGCAGCTTTTACTTTTACATACTGCTCATCAGGATTTACACAAAGTGCAACGTTGGACGGAAGTGTCCATGGTGTTGTTGTCCATGCCAGAATATAAGCATCCTCGCCTACTACCTTGAAGCGTGCAACAGCGGAACGTTCTTTTACGTCCTTATAGCCTTGTGCCACTTCCTGTGCAGATAAAGGAGTTCCGCAGCGTGGACAGTAAGGAACAATCTTAAATCCTTTATAAAGAAGTCCTTTGTTCCAGATTTCTTTTAATGCCCACCATTCAGACTCAATATAATTGTCATCATAAGTAACATAAGGATTATCCATATCAGCCCAGAAACCTACGGTAGAGGAGAAATCCTCCCACATTCCTTTATATTTCCAAACGCTTTCCTTACATTTATCAATAAACGGAATTAAGCCGTATTCTTCAATCTGTTCTTTTCCGTCAAGACCTAACAGCTTTTCTACTTCCAGCTCTACCGGAAGTCCATGTGTGTCCCAGCCCGCTTTACGTGGAACCATTTTCCCTTTCATTGTACGGTATCTTGGTATCATATCTTTGATAACACGGGTGAGTACGTGTCCGATATGCGGTTTGCCGTTTGCAGTAGGAGGGCCGTCATAGAAGGTATAGGTTTCTCCCTCTTTTTTCTGTTCCATACTCTTTTTGAAAATATCGTTATCTTTCCAGAATTTTTCGATATTTTTCTCTCGTTCTACAAAGTTTAAATCCGTAGTGACTTTTTGATACATTGATATTCTCCTCTCTTGAATTTCTTTGCATGTATGAAAAGAGTTTTTAGTTCATAGGACTCAATTTCCTATGAAATAAAAAAACTCCCGCCCTGTAACAGGACGAGAGTAAAATTCACTTCGTTATACCACCTCTTACAACATACAAAGCATTATGACTTTTATATGCGCTCCCTTTAACGGAGGAAACCCGGCATCTCCTACTTTATTCAGATAGCAACTCCGGAGTGATTTTCTTTCACCTCTACTAATATCAGGCTTCCACCGTCCCTGACTCGCTGAAACTTTCGACAATCAAATACTCTCTCCATCACAGTTTTTCATATAGACTTATTATACTTAGTATCTTTCAAATTTGTCAAGGGCTAGGCGAAATTTTCCCTTTCTCCAAATTTATTGATATAATTTTACAAATCGCTTATAATGTACAGTAGTTTATGTAATGAAAAAGTGAGGATTTTTTATGAAAAAGAAGGGATTATCTTTGTTCTGTGCCCTTTTAACCAGTGTAGTACTCACTGTAGGAAACGGAACAACTATTGTCATGGCAACGGAAGCCACACCGGAAGCTTCTGTGGTATCGCCAGAAACACCGGAAGAACCGCCTGTTCCAGAAAGCTACGAATGGGAAATTCAATCAAACAATATTCCCGGCTGGCCAGAAGGACCTAAAGTCATGGCAGAAACAGCCATTGTTATGGATATTGACACAGGGGAAATACTTTACGCAAAAGGAATTGACGAAAAGCGTGCTCCTGCCAGCACCACAAAAATTATGACCGCTATGCTGGCAACCGAAAAAGTGCCTTTTGATACCCAGATTACTTTTACGGATGAGGTAAACAATATCGAAGCAGGAAGTACCCATATCGGCATTAAACCGGGGGAAACCCTGACAATGAAGGACTGTGCCTATGCCATTTTACTTGCATCTGCCAACGAAGTTTCTTCCGGCGTGGCAGAATATATCGGTATTACCGTTCCTGCTTTTGTAGACATGATGAACCAACGTGCCAAAGAGCTTGGCTGTACCAACACTAATTTTGTCAATGCAAATGGCTTATATGACGAAAACCACTATACAACAGCCAGAGATTTGGCAATCATTGCAAGAGCCGCTTTCCAAAACGAAACCTTCCGAGAAATCGTTAAAACACCGTACTACATCGTTCCCAAAACAAATCTTACAGATGAAGAACGATGGCTTAATAATCATCATAAAATGATTTTTCAAGGTCCCGAATATTACGAAGGCTGTCTCGGCGGCAAAACGGGATACACGGAAAAATCGGGAAATACACTGGTTACTTATGCAGAAAGAGATGGACGAAAACTGGTCTGTGTTTTACTTACAGACATCAGCGTTATTTCCCAATACACAAATACAGCGCTTCTTTTAGATTATGGTTTCAATAGCTTTCAGCCTCTGAGCACTGCGGGCGTTACTTTATCTCCTGCAAAATCTGATGAACTTGGAAAGCTTTTAGAAGAAAAGGGGCTTTTAACCACAGCTTTGGAAAATGTCTCTATTAGCATTCCAAAAGAGGTAACAGAAGAATTAACTTATAAAACCTCCGTGGAAAATAATATGCTCAATATTGATTATTATTACGGAGAGCAATTACTCGGAAGCTCTTCCATGCAGGCTTCAGATGAGATTTTGAAAACTTCTCAAGAGCTGTCCCCAGAAAAAACAGAAGAAACCGATGCTTCCGTTTCTCCTAAGCCCAATAAGGATACTTCCGAAAAAAGCATCACCCTTCCTTCATGGAAGTATATTGCATTATTTTTACTTATCACCGGAGTCTTATTCTATATTATTCTTTTTATCGTAAAAATTAAAAGAAGTATTAAAAAGCGCAAACGAAAAAAGGCAAAACAAAATAGATGTTAAAAAATAGGGATACGCATACAATTCTCATGCGTATCCCTACTTTTTCTTTTTCTCCTGATGCCTTTTCATACGGCGCTTTTTTCTCAAAGCTTCCTTCTTCTCACGAATTTCCAATGCCTCTGCTTCATCAATTCGCTTTAAGGTTTTTACCACATAATATTTCCCTTCATCTGTCTTTTTAATTCTTGCCTTTCCTTTAAAATAGCCATGTTCCGGACAATAAGCAAGGCATAAATGAGATTTCGTATTAACGGCAAACCAACGAATTTTCTTTTTCGCCGTTCTTTTACAAAGGAAACACTGAGTTTTCGTCACTTCCTTATCCAGCATTGCTTCTTCCTTGGAGTAAAATTCTCTGGATATAAATTTAGAATAATCTTTAAATACCGTATAAATCTCGCTGTTCTTATCTTTTGGGTTTTGATAGCAGTCAATAGAATAATTTCTTTTCATGAAATTTTCCGGTATTTTTTTCAATATTTCTGCTGTATAATGCGCATCATTTAATGCCTGATGAAAAGTATCTCCTTTATCCATCTTCAAAAAGTCAATGGCATACTCTAAGGAACGAGTTGTTTTTTCATTCTCATAAATCAATCCAAATAATTTTTGCACATCGTAGTAAAAAACAGGTCCTTTCAGCAAAGAAAGCATTCTGTAATATTTCAAATTCCGCTGCAATTCCACCAAATCCGCCGAACCCCATGTGCAAAATTTTACGTCTGTCCCGCACCACTCCAGAAATTTCTTTACAGCAGCTTTAAAAGGAATACCTTCCTCCAATCTATTTGAAGTAATTCCCAGAATTTCCTTGGTTCGAAAATGCAGCCGATGATAAACTGCCGGTTTTACAATTTCCTGAAAGGAGTCTATCACGTTTCTGTTCTCATCCAGCTTTACCGCACCAATTTCAATAATTTCAAAAGGCAGTTTTTTATTCTCTTTTTCTTTTCCGTAAGGGCATTGGTTCCATTCCAGGTCAAAAACAATATAATTCATATCAGTACCTCTCCCTGCCAGCCATTGGCTTGGCAAAACAATTCTAGCAAAATATTATTTACAAGTCAACTTATGCCAGTATGTACCCTCTATTTCTACTTTGCAGAATTTCTATTCGAAATTACTACAATAATATAGCTCTCATTTGCTGCATCGCAATAAAAATACCGCCGAATACGAATATCTTCTTTCGTTAGACATTTATTCTTCCTAACAAAAGAAACGATTTGCATATCCGCCGGTAATTTATTCATAATTCCAAAATAAGAAGTTATCCGGCAGGCGTCGCCTCTCCTGCATCTCTTTTGACCACTAGGGTGTGTGGTTGCAACGAATTTTACCACCTCGAATAACTTCTCTATAAGTATCCGGATGCCTATCCAGTATATGCTGCATTTGATTATCTGTAATAATAACATCTTCTGTAAGAATATCCTCTGTTATACACTTATAAATACTGTATTTTATTTTTCCTACTAAATGCACTTCTGTACCTCTCTTACTTTAGATAAATTCATTATATCAGAATTTAATGAATTCGAGAATAAACATTTTTTTGTAAGAGGTAATTATTGGGGTTTTATAAAATTTCTGTTACAAAAAGGAGTGCTGCCTTTGTAATCAAAGATAGCACTCCTTATTTTCATCTATTACTGAGCTAATTTAACTGGGTTAACCTTTACGCTTGGTCCCATTGTGGAAGCCAGAGTTACGCTCTTTAAGAACACACCCTTTAATGCGCTTGGTCTAGCTTTGTTAATAGCTCCCATAAGCGTCTGGAAGTTGTCCGCTAACTGCTCCTCTGTGAAAGAAGCTTTTCCGATTGGCACGTGAATGATGTTTGTTTTATCAAGACGATATTCAATCTTACCAGCTTTGATATCCTGAACAGCTTTTGTAACGTCCATTGTTACTGTACCGGCTTTTGGGTTTGGCATTAAGCCTTTAGGTCCGAGAACACGTCCTAAACGACCAACAACACCCATCATGTCCGGAGTTGCAACAACAACATCAAAATCTAACCATCCTTCGTTCTGGATCTTTGGAATTAAGTCCTCAGCTCCTACGAAATCTGCACCAGCTGCTAATGCTTCGTCAGCTTTTGCATTCTTAGCGAATACTAAAACACGAACAGTTTTTCCTGTTCCGTGAGGCAGTACAACTGCACCACGAATCTGCTGTTCAGCATGACGTCCATCACAGCCTGTTCTGATATGAGCTTCGATTGTTTCGTCAAATTTAGCTACGGCTGTTTTCTTTACTAAAGAAATTGCCTCTGCTGGATCATATAAATTTGTACGGTCAACTGCTTTTGCAGCCTCTGCGTATTTCTTTCCGCGTTTCATATAAATAACCTCCTAGTGGTAATTGCGGGAATGTCCCTCCCACGTTTGTTGATAGTTTAGTCTTCTACTTGAATACCCATACTTCTTGCAGTTCCGGCAATCATGCTCATAGCTGCTTCTAAGGATGCTGCATTTAAGTCTGGCATTTTCATTTCTGCAATTTCCTGAATTTTAGCTTTGGAAATTGTAGCAACTTTTGTTTTATTTGGAACGCCTGAACCAGATTTGATGTTACAAGCTTTCTTTAATAAAACAGCAGCCGGCGGAGTTTTTGTGATAAAGCTGAAGCTTCTGTCCGCATATACTGTAATAACAACAGGGATGATTAAATCTCCCTTATCTGCTGTTCTTGCGTTAAATTCTTTTGTAAACTGAACAATGTTTACACCGTGCTGACCTAAAGCAGGACCAACCGGTGGAGCTGGTGTTGCCTTTCCAGCAGGAATTTGTAATTTAATATAACCTGTTACTTTCTTTGCCATTTTCGGCACCTCCTATAATGTGGTAATTGCGGGAATGTCCCTCCCACGAGCCATGTGACATTATGACCCTTGCGTCCTGTTATTTCTCTTGTCTGTCTTATGAAAGACTTTTTACTTCTGCGAAACTTAAATCTACTGGTGTTTCGCGACCAAACAGCTCAACATTAATTGTCACAATCTGTTTTGCTTCGTTAATACTCTGAACAACGCCCACAGTATCTTTCCAAACACCGCCTGTGACAACGACACTGTCGCCTTCTGTGAAGTCAATCTCAACATCTCCTGTAAAGGAAATACCAAGCGCTTCAATTTCTCCCTCTGTAAGAGGAACCGGCTTAGACCCCGGACCAACAAATCCTGTAACACCACGTGTGTTTCTCACGACATACCATGTATCGTCGTTCATTACCATGTGAATCAGAACATAGCCTGGGAACATTTTTTTCTGAACCTGTTTTTTCTCACCGTTCTTCAGCTCCACTACGTCCTGCATGGGTACTCGGACTTCTAAAATCTGATCCTCCAGGTGTCTGTTTTCAATTGTCTTATCAATGTTGGCCTTTACTTTGTTTTCATACCCTGAATAGGTATGAACAACATACCAATTTGCTTCTGACATCTTATTCACCTTGTCCTTACTTAATTAATAAGTTAAGCAGCTGCAAAATTCCGCTGTCAATAACAGCAATCAGCACTCCGACAACAGCAGTGATAGATACTACTGCAACCGTCTGTTTTACCAGAGTCTGCTTATCAGGCCAGATTACTTTCTTAAACTCTGCCTGAAGTCCTTTCCATCTGTTCTTTTTTGGAGCTTTCTGCTTTTTTTCTGCTTCCATAATTCACCTCTTAAACCTTATTATTTGGTTTCTTTGTGCAATGTATGAGTCTTACAGAATTTGCAGTATTTTTTTGTCTCCAAACGTTCTGGGTGATTTTTCTTTTCTTTTGTCATGTTGTAATTACGCTGTTTACATTCTGTACATGCCAATGTGATTTTTACGCGCACGACTTCTCCACCTCCATGTGTCTTTTATCGCTGGCAGCTTCACGCAACCGCCATTTTGCAACGTCTTGTTACCGCAACAAAGGTTCTTTTTTACCACAATTTCGCTTTTTGTGAAACTAAAATTAGGCATAAAAAAAAGACCTACTTCCACTGTTGCTGTTAAAGCGTATCATAGCACGCCGTCTTTGTCAAGTTTTTTTACGAATTTTCCCTTTCTAAAATAAGCCCTGCCTCTGTCATCCTGTATACCTTATCACATACCTCATCAATATATTTCCTGTCATGCGAAATGCTGATAACAGCTCCTCATAATTTTGCGGCATATATTCTGCATGAATATCCTTTCTCTGTAACAACTCCTCTGATATTTTCTTTAACAGTGTTGTCTTTCCGCTTCCGTTGCTGCCAATGATGCAGATTTTCTCTTCCCCCCGAATGCGAAGAAAAATATTCTGTGCCAAAATTCTGCTGCCGTCCGGCGTCCATAATTTATCAAGAGAATATTCTATCACCGTTTTCCCTGCCGGAATTCCCGAATTTTCATCACCCAGCTTAAAATAAATTGCGTCCTCCGTCTCAGGCATTTCCGTCATATTTTCGTCTTCCCTTTGAAATCTTTTCTCCATGGATTTCACCGCGTGCATTTTCTTTTTCTCGCTGCGTTCGTTTATCGCCTCTTTTTTCTGTTTTTCAAAACCTTTTAAACGTTGTTCCACATATTCTCTGTAAGGAACGCGCATCACTGTATAGCGGCACTTTGTCTTACGGGCACTTTGCTCTATATGGATAATCATATTTGCCGTATTTTCAATGAGTGTTTCATCATGAGAAATATATAGCACAATCCCCTTCCATGAAAGAATAACCTCCTCCAACAGCTTTAACGTATCAACATCCATATCATTGGAAGGTTCATCCAGCAGCAATACTGTGGGCTCTTCCATAAAAATCCGCATAAACGCTGCCTTCATCTTTTCTCCGCCGGACAAGCTCCCCATCTTCTGGTCATTGTAAAAAAATTCCTCTTCAACACGAAACTTCTTCGCCATTGCCGAAATCCCCTTGTGCATATACGTTCACCCGTGCGCTCTGTATACGCCTCTGCCATATCCGGCTCATAAATCCATTTTATGAGCGTGGACTTTCCATTGCCTTCCTCTCCGATTATGACTGCCTTATCCCCCGAATTTAAAGTCAAATGAAAATCTTCTAAAATAACTCTCAAATCTTTACGATGTGTAATGGTCAAATTCTTTATCTGTAACATATGCTTCTATAATATTCAATCCTCTTATAACCCAAATTCCCGAAAGAGTTGCTCCTGATACTCCTCATCAGACGCTGCCTTCAAAATATCCTCTATTCTTCCAAGAGCAGAAAGCTTTAAAGTAAGTTCATTCACACGTTCTTTTCCCTGCTTTATGCCAATCTCTTGACCTTCATTTTTCTTCGCTTCCAATTCATCCTTCATTAATTCTTCTAATGCCTTACACATCCTTCTCGCCTCCTCGAATTTTTCCTCGTTTGCCCGCACAATAATGTCCATTACGGACTCATACAGTGTATTTTTCTTATGTTTTTTATAATCTTCGATTAATTCTTCTGCATCTTTCGTACTTTTAAGCTGATTGGTCAAATTCCTAAGCCACAGACTTTCTTTCTTAGAAAGCTCACTCGTAACGATAATCTGAATAGGAAGTGTATCACCAATCACATAATAAATCCCTGCATACATTCTTTTAATTTGTAGTTTTCTTTCCGCAACGATATGCCGAAAAAGCTCCCTTGGATAATTCTGACACACAAAGGAAATCGTCAATTCTTCCAATAAAATCGAGTTTACCGGCATCCTGTCTGCCTTATAAAAATACGTATACGCATATCCTTTGTAAAAGTCATCAATACACAGATAGTCATCTGGACTTTTGTATTCTACGATATTATACCTTCTAAATATCTTTCCTATATTTTTCTTTAGTGCCTGTGTTTCCTTCTTCTTAATCAACACATCAATCATCATCGGCTTTGTTCCGAGCACGTATTCTGATTTGAATTCAAGATATTTTGCCTCCTCCCCAAATTCAATCTGAATACCCGCAAAAAATGCCGGATGCCACTGCAATAGTTTTTCTGTCATAAAAACCTCCTTTTCCGTTTTTTTAGGAGGTCCCTGCTTAGGAAGCTCCTGCCTTTGTTATTGTGGATAAAAGCATGAATTTCCCGAATACAGAATTGCTGTTAGATGAACAGGGATGTCAGAATTTCCTGTTCTTAGAAATTAAAAAGAAAATAATGCTTTTTATTATTTTATCACAGACTGAGTTTAATAGAAACCATTTTTATAAAAATGAAAGGAATTGTTTAAATTTTATACACTCTATATACATATTTGAATAAGGCTTTCCAATATTTTGCAAATAATACAAACTAGTCAAGGACTGTTTCAGATACAAGAAAAGCGTCTAACGAATTTCTGTTCCATTAAACGCTTTTCACAAATTGAATTTATAAAGTATACTTGGTTCCACGCCCGTTCCCAATAACTTTAATATATTCTTTCTCCTTTAAGCTATCCATTAATCTTAAAGTTTTTGATTTCGTATATCCCACCATTTTTGCAATCTTACTGCTTGACAGCGGTCCCTCATTTTCTAAAATATTTATAATTTTTCCTTCATCCTCCGTCACATTATAATGATTATTGATTATAGGCAATGTCACACTTATTACATTATCTGTAATCTCAAATTTAGGCTTTATTTTTGCATCTTTATAAGCAAATAAAATACGCTTTACTCCGGTTCCAAACATTTCTACATAATTCATTCTAAAAAACACGTTGCCTAATATAGGATTTCTCAAACAGGAAATATCACCATTTACATACTCGTCTGCCGTTATTCCTTTCGGTAACCCACCGGGAGATTTTATTTCTATTCTGTCTCGAAACATCAATATACGGATATGAGAATTTATGCTCCAATCCCGATGTATTAAAGAATTTGCAATCGCTTCACGGTAAGCGTTCTCAGGTATTAAGTCTATTTTTTTCGTTCAATTCCGGATATTTCTTCATATTGATAATATCTTTTAATCATACTGACTGCTGCATCGTATTGTTTTAGTACCGATGTTTTTTCGATTGTTTCTCTATCCATAATTTCATTTATCGAATTTCCAAACCGGGCCATATCAATTCCATAGAAATCGTTTTCATCAGAAAGCAATGCTGCTGCATTATTATATTTTTTATCTTTCAATACAGCCGTTATACCCAATTTTTTCCATTAACTTACTATTCAATTCCTTAAATGCTAAGTCCGCCCTTCCGCAAGGCAGCTCTTCAAAATATAAATTACTTCCTTGCAAAACAAGCTCTTTCAGTTCTGCCTGGTCTGCTTCTATTGATGCTGTATCACTTCTTCTGTATGCACTAACTGTTTTTAAAAAGGTATTTGTAATCGTGGATTTAAACTCTAAATTTTTATTTTCCTTCATTTTACTTTCCACCTTTATACGATTTTAGTTATCGTATCATATCAACGCAAAAATGCAACGTAAAAATTTACGTTGCATTTTTCGTTTCATTTTTATCCCACTGTTGTAATTAATACTTCACATTCTCCGCTGATTTCATATTCACCGCTTCCTGCTGACATAAAGAAGCTATCTCCCTTTCTGTAAGGAATAGTTTCTCCTCCGCAAGAGATTGTACCTTCGCCTTCCATAATTAAGATACTTGCAAAGGACTCTTCGCCCACAGAACCTTTCATGCTGCTCATAAGCTTTCCGTCCATATTCAGGCAATCTACTGTGAAATAGTCGCAGCTTGCAATATGAGGATAGCATGTATTTTTTCTGGAAATCGGAACACGGTTTGTTACTTCTACTGCTTTATCAATGTGTAACTCTCTCTTCTTTCCGTCTTTTCCCACACGTCCAAAGTCATATACTCTGTAAGTTACATTGGAGTTCTGCTGAATTTCCGCAATAACAATTCCTTTTCCGATTGCATGGATGGTTCCTGCTTCAATAAACAGCACGTCACCCTTGTGTACCGGAACAGCATTTAAAACCTCCAGCAAAGTATCTGTTTTAATTCTTTCCTCAAACTCTTCTTTGCTGACTTCCTTTTTAAATCCGTAATAAAGGAAAGCACCTTCTTCACAATCCATAATGTACCACATTTCTGTCTTTCCATACTGTCCTTCATTTTTCAGAGCGTATTCATTATCAGGATGTACCTGAATGGAAAGATTATCCTTCGCATCAATAAATTTAGCCAGAATAGGAAATTCTTCAAATTTCTGACAGTTATTTCCCAGTACTTTTTTTCCTTCTAAGTCAATGTATTCCTGCAATGTTTTGCCTGCATAAGAACCATTTACAATATAAGAAGGTCCGTCCGGATGGCAGGAAAGTTCCCAGCTTTCTGCCAGAATATCACCATCAAATTCTTTGTTATATTTCTCTACCAGACGATGTCCGCCCCATAAATAGTCTTTATAACTTGGACGTAATTTTAATAATGCCATTTTCTTATTCCTCCTCTGCCAACGCTCTGACTCCGCACATCAATGTGTTCATTTTTTCTTCTGCATCTTCGCTGTCTGTTCCTCTTACACCTACATAAAACTTAATCTTAGGCTCTGTTCCTGATGGACGAACGCAGCACCATGCGTCATTTTCTAATTCAAAATAAAGTACGTTAGATTTTGGTAATCCAGTACCGTTTTCTTCTCCTGTTTTTGGATTTTTCACAATACCCAGTTCATAATCACGTAATGCCAAAACTTCAGATCCGCCCAACTCTGTAGGAACTTCTTTACGGATTTTTTCCATAATAGCAGCAATCTGCTTTGCTCCGTTCTGACCTTTTAAGGTAATTGTACATAAATCTTCTTTATAAAAACCGTAAGTTTCAAAGAGTTTATTCATCTGCTCGCAAAGAGTAATGCCTTTGTCCATATAATAAGCTGCAGCTTCGCATAAAGCCATAACAGCAACAACTGCATCTTTATCTCTGGCATGAGTACCTTCCAAACAACCATAGCTTTCTTCATATCCGAACAGGAATTCATTGGAATGTTCCTGCTCAAAGAACTTAATCTGCTCACCAATATACTTAAATCCTGTAAGAGTTTCAATAAGTTTTACATTATAGGCTTTTGCAATTCTTTTTGCCATTTTTCCGGATACAATAGTAGTAACTACTGCACCATTTTCAGGGAGAATACCAAGCTCTTTCTTTTGAGAAAGAATATATTCCAGAATAATCATGCCTGACATATTTCCTGTAAAACTCTTATATTCTCCGTCTGAAGGATCTTTTGCATAAATGCCTAAGCGGTCAGCATCCGGGTCTGTAGCCAAAATTAAATCTGCATCTTTTTCTTTTGCAAGTTCTAACGCTAATGCAAATGCTTTTTTATCTTCCGGATTTGGATAAGGAACTGTAGGGAAGTTGCCGTCAGGAAGCTCCTGTTCTTTTACCACATATACATTTTCAAATCCCAATTCTTTTAAAATGCGACGTACAGGGAGATTACCTGTTCCGTGTAAAGGAGTGTACACAATCTTAATCTTGTCTGCCTGACGTTTGATTGCTTCCGGACGTAATACCAGTTTCTTCAAAGCTTCAATATAACAATCATCCATGTCAGAACCAATAATTTCACAAAGTCCTGCTTCCATCGCTTTCTCACGATCCATGGTTTTTACTTCGTCATAAGATTCGATTGCATTTACTTCTGCAATGATATCTTTGTCGCGAGGCGCTGTAATCTGAGCACCGTCTTCCCAGTATACTTTATATCCATTATACTCTGCCGGATTGTGGCTTGCTGTAATAACCACACCTGCTGTACAGCCAAGTTCTCTAAGTGCAAAGGACAGCATTGGTGTGGGGCGAAGTTCAGGGAAAATATATGCCTTGATGCCGTTTGCAGCCATACAAAGAGCTGTTTCCCATGCAAATTCTGTGGATTTATTTCTGGAGTCATAAGCAATGGCAATTCCTTTTTCCTGTGCATTTTCTTTCAGGATATAATTTGCCAAGCCCTGTGTTGCTTTTCTTACTGTGTAACGGTTCATTCTGTTTGTACCCGCTCCGATGATACCACGAAGACCGCCTGTTCCAAATTCCAGATTTTTATAAAATCTTTCTTCTATTTCTTCTTCATTATCAGAAATATTTTTTAACTCTGCCTTTGTATCCTCATCAAAATAAGGGGATTCACACCAAAAATTATAGCTTTCTCTAATATCCATATCTCTTTTCTCCTTAAAAAAGACTTAATGTTTCACTTCCCACAATCTGTCCCAGTTCTTCCAAAATAATTTGTACTCTGCCCGGCTCTACAGTAAATTTCATTTCAGAATCCCAAACTGCAAACGCTTCAAAAGGTAATAAAATTTTTACTTTTGTACTTTCTCCCTTTTTTAGCCATACTTTATGAAAACCTTTTAACTCTTTTACACGACGCACTACGCTTCCCTGCTCCCCTGCAATATATACAAGAGGTACTGCATAGCCATCCTGTGCACCGATATTTTTAATAGTCATCTCCACTTGAACACCATTATCTTCCTTTACAAAAGATACATCAGCGTATTCAAATTCCGTATAACACTTTCCATATCCGAATGTATATGCAGCTCCATCCGGTATATTATAGTAATGCATGCTTCGATAGGAATTCTTATAATTATAGTAAACCGGAAGCTGACCGCTACATCTTGGAAGAGATACAGGAAGTCTTCCTGAAGGATTTACGTCTCCGAATAAAATTTCTGCAATGGCTTTTCCGCCCTGCATACCCGGATAAAACGCATACAAAACAGCATCTGATTTTTCTGCTATCGTGTCAAGAGCATAAGCTCTTCCACCAATAATTACAGTAATCACCTTAGAACCTGTAGCAAATATTTTTTCTGCCAATTCTCTCTGTTCAATAGGAAGAGAAAGTTCTGACGTATCAACACCTTCTCCACAATCCATAGAAACACCATGCTCAGAAATTGCAGCTCCGTTCGCATCAAAAGAAACTTCTCCAAAGCGACTGGAAGAACCACCTAATACCAAGATTGTAATATCAGATTGTTCTGCAAGCTTCACCGCCTCTGTCTGTTCTTCCTGCGTACCCTCAAAAACACCGCAACCTCTGGCATAGACTACATTATCTCCGAAATAAGAACGTACACCATCTAATACAGTGCTGCACTTCTCTCTTTTCACCTGTGGACTATAATCGCCCAACTGATTATAAACGGCATCAGCATTTGGTCCGATTACTGCAATTTTCCTTTGCTCTTTTGAAAGAGGTAAAATCTGATTTCTGTTTTCCAGAAGGACAACGGACTCTCTGGCAATGTCTAAGGCTTGCGGATACTTTTCATAAGAATAATCTTCCAATTTCTGATTTTCATCTAAAAGAGGGTGTTTAAAAATTCCTCTTTTAATTTTTAATTCTAATACCCTAAGAACTGCTCTGTCAATATCTTCTTCTGTAATGTAGCCATTTTCAAGAGCCTCTTCCAAACGTCCATAAGCTTCATCCCACAGTCCAATATCCACACCTGCACGCAAAGCGGCAGCTGCCGAGTGAACACAATCACCTGTTACAACATTCAACTGGTCAATAGCACAGCCGTCTGCCATTACTACTCCCTCAAAGCCCATTTCATCTCTTAAAATATCTGTTAAAAGATGGCGGTTTGCATGGCAAAATACTCCATCAATTTCATTATAAGCTGCCATAACACCGTCAACTCCCGCATCAGCACAGGCTTTCATTGCTGGAAGATGGATTTCCCGAAGTTCTCTCTCTCCGATTCTTGCTGCACTGGCATTGATACCTCCGGTACATTCGCCCTGTGCTGCAAAGTGTTTTGCCACTACGGAAACACCCTCATCTTGAACTGCTTTTACAACCTGTTCTGCCATTTTTGAGCAGAGATATGGGTCTTCTGAAAAACATTCTTCACTACGTCCCCAACGTGGATCTCTCACCACATCAAGCAGAGAAATCAATGCCAAATCTACTCCCATCTCACGAAGCTGTTTACCACAAACACTATAAGCAGAATGAATCAATTCTGTATTAAATGTTGCTCCCATATTCAGATTTACGGGAAGAAGATAGCTGTCAAGGGCTTGATGCCCATGAGGACATTCTGTGCTTAATAATGCGGGAATACGCAGTCTGGAATGTTCCAGAACGTATTCCTGCATCTTGTTGTATGCCTTTACGGCGTTTTCGCCGTAAAGACCATTTTCATAATTCTTCTGAGACCAGGGATCTGCACGATAGAGACCGTACAAAGTTCCAAGCCCTCCGTACTTCTCTACTTCATCTTCAAACTCCTGACTAAAGGAGATTTCTTCCCCGTTTCTCTCATAGATACCAAAACCATAAAGTTTTTGATTTAACTGTCCAATTTTTTCCTGCAGAGTCATTTTGTCAAGTAATTCTTTTGCCTCGGCACTGTAAGTATTTTTTTTCATTATTTTAACCTCACCCTATAGGTCTTAATTTCATAAGGTTTCACAGATACAGTAAAGCTGTTGCCGCAAGCCTCGATATCAGCCTCTTTTTCTTCCATAAGATTACATTCTTCTACACTTTCCAGCATTCCTTCAGCAAAAGTCAGAGTTACTTTTGTCAGGCTGTTTTCACAGTCATAAAGTCTGACAATCATGCCATCTCCATTTTCTGCCGGTTTTACTGTCTCTATAATAATATTATCTTTATCTGTAGAAATAAAGGATTTACCTGTATTTTTCAATTCTCCTTTTGTTGCATAGGCTGGCTGATTGAGTTTATAAGCTTCCTGTACAGTTCCTGCAGCAGACCACATTTCTTTATGTGGATATAAAGCATAAGTAAATACGTGTTCTTCCTGATCTGCAGTCTTATTTGGCTCAATACCTGATTTAATCAGTGTAAGAGCAATATTGCTGTCTTTTGCAGAGTAACCGTATTTACAGTCATTCAACAGGCTGACGCCATAGTGACCTTCGGAAATATCCATCCATTTCTGTCCACAGCTTTCAAATCTTGCTTCATCCCAGCTTGTATTTCCATGAATTTTTCTTTTCAGATTACCAAACTGTACTTCAAAAGTTGCCTCATCTGAGTGAATATTTACAGGGAAGTGAACCTTCAGTAAATGCTGATGTTCTTTCCAGTCTACCCATGTAGAGAAATCAATTCTTCTGCTGTCTGCATAGAAATGAATTTCCTGTTTAATAACAGAATTGCTGATTGTACGCTGAATTTCCAAAGTAGCACGTACAGGACCTTCCTCTATCCACTGAATTTTATCTGCTTTTTCAGCATCCCAGTATTTTTCGGAATAGTACATATCAATATCCCAGCAATCATAGTGCATTGGCTTGTCTTCATACATACGAAGGAGATTTCCCTTTTCTCCGGCTTTTAATACTTCGCGGTCACACTCTTTGTCATAAATAGAAGTAAACAGACCGTTTTCATCAATAGAAATACGATAAAACGGAGTTTCTATTCCATTTTCTGTAATCTGAATTCTGGAAGCTTCTTCCTTAACAGTATCTAAAAGCTGTAAAGTTTTTCCGCCTTTTGCAGGAATATCTGTAATATATGCAACTGCTCCCTGAGCTGTTTCCTGTACCGGATAAATCTTACCGCTTTCATCAGTCAATGCTGCTGCATGGCAATCGCCTAAGCTTACAACATCATTTCTATCAAATCCTAATGTATTAAATACACTGATTTTATCCTGTCCGCCATCCATAAGAAGATTTAATTTTTCTGCAATCATTTCTGCCAGACGACTTTCAATTTCTGCATATTCTTTCTTAGTTACTTCGTATACTTCTGCAATAGAAGAACCTGGTAAAATATCATGGAACTGGTTCAGAAGAACTGTTCTCCAGATTTTATCCATTTCTTCTTTTTCACTTGTTCCTGTAAGCACTTCTAATAATTCTGCATCCATTAAAAGCTGCTCACATCTGCGGTTAGAGCGTTTATTTCTTCCCATAGAAGTATAAGTTCCTCTGTGGTATTCGAAATAAAGTTCTCCTTCCCATACAGGCAGGCTCTTATTTCCTTCCACACGCTCCTCAAGCTCTTCGAAATAATTTCCGGCAAACTCCTGACGTACCTTTGGAATTCCACGAATGCCTTTTTCCATACGTTTAGAAGTTTCCAACATTTCTCTTGTAGGACCGCCGCCACCATCGCCATATCCAAATGCGATAAGAATGTCATTGTTAATATCCTTATTCTGATAGCGATGCCATCCACCCAAAATAGCGTCTGGATGCAACATACCATTATAAGTTGTAAAGAAATCAGCTTCACTCTGTCCTACACCTAGAGTAGTAATCAGATGAGTGAAAATTTCACTTCCGTCAATTCCTCTCCACATCATTGTGTCATAAGGAACTTTATTAATCTGATTCCATGCCAGTTTTGTAGTCATGAAGTATTTAATACCGCTCTTCTTCATAATCTGAGGAAGTGCTCCTGAATATCCAAATACATCCGGAAGCCATAAAATACGGCTGTCAATGCCAAATTCATCTTTAAAGAACTTCTTTCCGTAAAGGAACTGACGTACCAGTGACTCACCGCTTGTTAAATTACAGTCAGCTTCTACCCACATTCCGCCTTCCGGTTCCCATCTGCCTTCTTTTACACGCTCTTTAATCTTTTCATAAGTTTCCGGATATCTTTCTTTCAAAAATTGATACAGAGCCGGCTGACTGGACATAAATTTATATTCCGGATATTCATCCATATATTTCAGTACTGTGGAAAAACTTCTTGCAACTTTTTCTCTTGTCTGTGCCACTGTCCAAAGCCATGCCACGTCAATATGTGTATGTCCGATACAAGAAGCAATAACATCCTCGTATCCACTCATATCTTCATATAATGCTTTTTGAATATAGTTATGAGCTTCTTCTATAGACTGATAAAAACTGTCAGAATAAGGTGTACGCAAATCCAAAAGATTAACCGTATTATTCAGGATTGTACGCAAATCCTTTCTCACTTTATCGTCTTCCTGCATTCTGGAAAATCCCTGAAGTGGAACAACAATATCATAATAAATTTCATTGATTTTTTCGTCTACTTCTACTGCTTCCATTGTAAATGTCAGTTCAGCAAACATAACACCTGTGTATCCCTGTAAATCAATGGTGTATGTTTCACCCTCTTTTGCACATCTTTCCAACATCACTGTCTGATGATTAAGGTCCATTCCCTGTGTCATCTGTCCATTTACAAACAGTAAAAACTGTGGGTTTTTCGCATAATCCCAGTGGTCTACCTGTGTTGCTACCTTGAGGTAAAGAGTCTTTCCGTCCATGCTCTTTGGAACAGTATATTCTGCTCTGAACCAATAATGTTCATCCGGTCCATACCAATGCATAGTCTTGCTGTCAAACTCTTCCCACGGTTCTGCTGACTCATCTGCTTCATGAGGGTAAAAATATAATCCCTTCTTATAAACAACTCCATTTACCGGTTCTTTTTTTACAAAAGCTAATTCTTTTAATTCATTGCATATTACGGAAATTCTGTCTTCAATAAATCTCATGCTATTGCATCACTCCTTATACCTATTATTTCTCCTTACGGAGGGTTTGCATCTGGGAATATCAATACATTTTCAGCGAATTTGTCGAGCACGCTTTGAGATTACAGGCTCAAAGCAAGCGCAGACTGAGCATAAAATGTATTGATATCCTCAAGATGAAAATGCTCCCAGATGCATCTAATGCACCTGGAAGCACTTTCCTGTTGTGAAACTATCCAACAGGTTCATTAAAAAGCATTTTCTTTAATATATTTTAACATATCATCAACAGTTGTAAAGGCAAGACCTGTAACTGTATCTGCACAACCATAATAAATTGCAATTCTTCCTGTATCAGCATCTGTAAGAGTTGCACATGGGAATACTACGTTCGGTACATCTCCTACACATTCATATAATTCGTAAGGTCCTAATACATAAGCTTTAGAACGTGCAATTACTTTCCATGGCTCGTTTAAGTCTAAAAGTGCTGCACCCATACGATATACAAATCCGTTACATGTATTGATAACACCATGGTAAATCAATAACCATCCTTCATCTGTCTCAATCGGAACAGGTCCCGGACCAATCTTTGTAGACTGCCATGCAGAGATATCGCCTTTTTCTGTGGACATTACGTGTCTGTGGTGTCCCCAGTATTCCAGATCAGGGCTCTGACTGCAGAAAATATCACCGAATGGTGTATGTCCTGTATCACTTGGTCTGCTCAACATCATATAATTTCCATTGATTTTTCTTGGGAAAAGCACGCCATTTCTGTTATATGGTAAAAATGCGTTTTCTAACTGATGGAAAGTCTTAAAATCAAAAGTATAAGCTACACCGATTGTTGGTCCATGATATCCGTTACACCATGTAATATAGTATCTGTCTTCGATAAAGCAAACACGTGGATCATAACGATATTCTCTCTTTGTAACTTCAGAATCGCCTTCAAAAGTAATTGGCTCATGGTTGATTTCCCAGTTGATACCATCTTTGGAAAATCCTGCAAAGATATCCATACTTACACATTTGCTGTCACATCTGAAAACACCTGCAAAGCCATCTTTGAAAGGTACAACGGCACTGTTGAAGATACTGTTAGAACTTGGAATATCATTTCTATTAATGATTGGGTTTTGTGTGTATCTCCAAATCGGCATATTATAATTTTCAGGCTTTTCCTGCCATGGAATATTTTTTAATGAATTTCCAATAATCTTTGACATTTGTCCTCCTCGTCAGAACAGGGGCATCCTCCATTTTTTAGAAAATGCCCCCACTCATTATGTTTTAGCTAATTTTATTTTGCAGCGTCAATCTGTTTCTGTGCTTCTGCACGAATTGTTTCCCAACCTGCTGTTTCCAGTTCCTTTTCGATTGTTTTAATCAGTTCTCTTGGATCCTGAGCGCCTGTGAAGAATTCTGAATAGTATTTTTCGTATACGGCACGGCAGTTTGCAAGTTCTGTTTCAATCTTAGATGTATCAAGGTTAAATCCAAGTAATACAGATGGTGTTGCATTTTCATTTAATTCTTTAACTTCATCCCACTGGTTGAATGTTTCAATTGCCTGCTGAGTTACATTAAAGAATGTACCCTGTGTATAACCAGCCATTCCCCAGTCTGTAGTCAGTCTGTTTACTTTTCCATCATCTGTGTATTCGAAGTCAGAACCTTCTACACCATAATAGAATAAGTCACGTACTTTAGAATCTGTGTTAACTAAGTTTAATAACTGTAAAGCTTTTTCTGGATTTTTACATCCTGAATAAATACCATTGATAGAACCACGTACTGTTGTGTTAGAAACAACTGTATCACCATATTTTACTGCTACACAGTTGTTAATACCATTGTTTGGTCCCCATGTAGTAGTTGCGGCTCCGCTCCATCCCTGTGCTGTAAAGAATGTTCTGTATTTATTAGAGTCATCAGCTGTTGGTGCATCACCATTGATAAGACCTTCTTTGTACATTTTATGTACAATATCAAGGTTTGCTAAAATTTCTTCATCTGCTAATGGGTTTACTACTGTCTTGCTTTCATCTGTGTATTTAACACCTAATACTGGTAAGCTTGCACTTAAATCATCAAATCCAAGGTTAACAAGGAAGTTTGCACCGTTTTTAGACATATAGTATGGAGCTGTTCCTTCGCCTTCTTTGATTGTTTTTAATGCATCATACAGAGAATTGAAGTCAGTGATTGCATTAACATCAATGCTGTATTTATCTGCCATATCCTGATCCCAAACAAAGTATTCTGTAAGGGAACTATCTTTGTAAGATGGAACACCATAAATTTTTCCATCAACTTTCATTGCTGTCCAGTAATCTTCTGGAATCATTTCGTACAGTTCAGGTGCTTCTTTTGGTAACATTTCTGTTAAGTCCATTAAAGAGCCGTTTGCGATTTCTGCATTGTAACGTGTCTGGTCTGTGAAGAGAATATCAAAATATTCACCAGAGTTTGTAATAACACTTCTTCTGTTATCCCAGTCACCCCATGGAACGATTTCCATTTCTACGTTTACACCAATTTTTTCTTCCAGGTATGGATTAATCTGTTTCAGCCATTCGTCATAATTCTTAGGCATACCATTTCCTACCTGAATCCATTTTAATGTTACAACATCACTTGAGCTTTCACCTTTTTTAGCCTCTTCTTTTTTGCCGTCTGAACCGCATCCTGCTAAAAGTCCCATGCTCATTGCAGCTACAAGTCCTAAAGCAACAACTTGTCTTTTTTTCATTGTAAAATATCCTCCTTTAGATTTTTTAATTTTTAATTTCACCGGAAGCCGGATATTGCTTCCGGAAAATATCGTTTCATTGTATCAGCCTTTTACAGCTCCTACTGTAAGACCTGAAATAAAGTATTTCTGGAAGAATGGATAACAGCATGCAATCGGAACGATAATAATCACTGCCATTGCCATTCTCGCACCTTCTTTTGGCATAGAGTTTATATACTCAGTCATACTAACTCCAAGCGCCGGATTGCTTAACATAGCCTGCATATTTCTTTCGAAGTGATCCAACAATGCCTGTAAAGAATACAGAGATGAATCAGTAATATACAGAGATGACTGGAACCAGTCATTCCAATAACCAAATGTAAGGAACAAAGCGATTGTTGCCAACAGCGGTTTTGACAGTGGCAAAGCAATCTTTCCGAAAATCTGGAACTGTGTAGCGCCATCAATCTGGGCGGACTCAATAACAGACTCCGGTATATTCGTTCTAAAAAATGTCTTACAAATGACTACGTTAAATGAAGATACACACAGCGGAAGTATCAATGCCCACATCGTATCCTTCAAATGCATGAACTGTGTATTTACCACGTAAGATGAAATCATACCACCATTGAAAACCATAGGAATGAAAACCAACATAGTAAAGAAGTTGTTCAGCTTATAACTACGTCTGGAAATGACATATCCCATTAAAGTTGTTAAAGCAACACCTAATACAGTACCGACTGCTGTTACGATTACAGAAACTCCGAGAGCATCAACAATCATAGAAATTTCACGCCCTAAGAATTTATAAGCATCCAGTGAAAATACTTCCGGAATAAAACGATAACCGTTCTGTGCAATAGACTCTTCTGATGAAACGGAAATCATGAAAACAAAAAATACCGGAATAATACAAACCAATGCCAATAGGATGAATATAATGTTAAAAATTGCGTTAGTGCCTCCGGAAATTCTATTCAATTTTGAAGACTCCGCAAGATCTAAATCTTTTTTATTTTTCGCCATTTTCACACCTCCTATATAATTGCACTGTCTTCGTCTAATTTTCGCACAATCGCATTAGCAACTAAAATTGTAATACAACATGCTACTGACTGGAAGAAGGTTACTGCTGAAGTCATACCAATCGGTGTTGAGGACTGCAGCATGTTAAATACCTGTGTATCGATTGTTGCTGTCGTATTAAAGATAGAACCGGTTGCTCCCTGAGATAACTGGAAGAACAATCCAAAGTCTGAATAAAAGACTTTACCTACATTCAAAATAAACATCATAATAATAACATTTTTCAAGCAAGGCAATGTAATGTATCGTACCTGCTGACGTTTATTTGCACCGTCCATAACAGCCGCTTCATATAAGGTAGTATCAATTCCTGAAATACTGGATAAATAAATAACCATGTTATATCCTGTACTTTTCCACAGATACATAAAGATTAAAATAGCTGGCCAAACGCTTGCTTTCATGTACCACTGAACCGGTTCATGCCCTCCGTCACGAAGCATTGTATTAATCAAACCATTGTCCTGATTTAAAAAGGCATCCAGGAAATAAGATGCTACTACCCATGACATAAAGTATGGGAAGAACATCAATGTCTGGTATACTTTAGAAGCTCTTTTATTGTGCAGCAAACTGATCATAATCGCAAATCCAACGGAAAGAATCATTCCGATTACAATAAATGCCAGGTTATAAAGAATTGTGTTTCTTAAAATAACAAATAAGTCATTGGACTTTATTAAGAATTCGAAGTTTTTAAAACCTGACCAGTCACTGTGGAAAACATTGTAAATGAAGCTTTCTCCCGCAGTCACTCTGTAATTCTTAAATGCAATAATCAAACCAAACATCGGCAGAAAACAGAATAATATGTACCAGACTGCTGTCGGAAGCGCCAGAATGGTCAGCTCCGTATCGTTTTTTGTCCAGCGATTTCTTTTTCTGAGTTTTTTTTCTTTCTTCAACTCCATTCCTCCTTATCTTTTAGTTTATGATTTCTGTTCCTCTCTTTTTATATTACGAACAGACTCCCGGTATATAATATTGCCGGGAACTCGGAATACACCTCCGCCCTTTTTCGCAGGGTTGCTCATGTGCTTTATCATACGCCGTGCTGCAAGTTTACCGATTTCTTCGATGTCAACTGCCACTGTAGTAAGCGGCGGACTGCAAACCTGTGCATAAATGGAATTATCAAATCCTGCCACAGAAATATCCTCCGGTATATGATAACCTTTTGCTGTTAATTCCTTAACCAACTGAAATGCCGTTTCATCACAGTTGCATACAAATGCAGTAGGCATTTCTTTCGGAAGTTCTAAAGGTATTGCCTCTCCTTCCTGACTGCGGTCCGGAATATTCCATACATCTTGGGGAGTAATATTATTTTCCAGCATACTCCTTACGTATCCCAGATAACGGTCTGTGATACTTGTAGTAGCTCCCACCGTTCCTACAAATCCAATCTCTGTATGTCCCTGATGTATCAGATAATTGGTAATTTCATAACAGCTGTAAATATTTTCTGTCACAACCGAGTCTGATTTATGAGTTTCATCATAGACATCCACATAGATTTTCGGAAGATTAACGGCATCTAATTGCTTTTTCACTTCCCAATCCAGTATTCCTAGAAATATCAGGCCATCAAATATTCCCGATGACTTAATAGTCTGCAAATCTCCTGCAAGACTATGTCGATTAGGTGATATCATCATGCTGGTACAGGAAGCTTTCTGAAGTTCACTAATAATTTTTTCATACATTGCCATGTAGAACTTGCCTTCGTCTCCGGAATTAAAACGATCGCTCATAATAATTCCGACTTTTTTCGTCTTCCTGTTTCCATAATTGGGAAGAACATATCCTGATTTCTCTGCCAAATCAGCGATTTTTTTCTTGAGAGCCTCGCCGACTCCTTCCTTGCCATTTAAGGCTTTGGAAACAGTAACTTTACTTACGCCCAGCTCATCTGCTATATCCTGCATAGAAACCGGTTTCTTCTCAGCCATAACATCCCCCTTTTCCCTAACATTTCTATAATGAATTTATCACTTTTTAACGTATTCGTCAATATACTTTAGCCTTTTCATATATAATGCACACTTTCGCAAAATAGTTTTTGTATATAATTACTAGTTTTATGAGAGTTACTTTTAACTTCACAACCTTTCCAATTACCTAACATCAGTTCACAAGACTGTAAACTTACTTAATATGCGGCAATTTCCGACCGTTAATAAAGAGATTGATAAGCCCTCCCACACCGGATATTAAGAATAAAACAGAAATACTCTTATATCCCAAAGACTGTTCGAAAACCGACTGTAAAGATGCACTGCATGCAGTTGTTAAGCAGCCCGCAACACTGATAATGGCTGCTGTAACTCCCAAATATAAAGTTTTCCCTGTGGCAGGGCTGGCAGAATACTGCAAATTTGTATTGGCAATTACCGTTCCTGAGTTACATGCCGTGGTAACAGTCATTAAAATAGGAGCAATAAATGGAGCACTTTCAGGGGTGACAAATGCCCATGACACCGTACACAAAAAGCCAATGGATGCGGAACGGTGAATGGTCCAATCCCACATGTGCTTGTCTGAAAACCGTCCCCACAGATAGCTTCCTGCCATTCCTGCTATTGCCGCCACAATTCCCGCACTTGCCAGAAACGTATGGCTCAGTCCCAGTACCCGAAGCTGGTATACAATTAAAAACGGCGTTGCAATACCGCCGGCAACACTGGAAAAAATATTATATAAAAGTAGCGGACGATAGCTCTTATCCTTCACAGGCTGAAGTACGTCTGATAACTGTACTCCTACGGTCTCCTCTACGGGACGCTCACATATATTTAATAAAAGCACTGCATCTAAAAGAGCCAATACCAGACATACAAGTCCTACGGTCTGATAACCTTGACTGTCGTTTCCTAAAGCCATAAGCTTATCCAGATGACGACTAAGTAAAAAAGTCACAATACTATTTACCCCAACTGCCAGAATATCCTTCTTTGCCATATATACCCCTCGTTCTTTTACGTCCACAAGGCTTATGGTCCACTGCTGAAGCCCCGGCGTTACAATACCGGCGCTTGCAAAGGCAATAATATACAGAGCAACTGCCGTTCCTACTCGAAAATTTGCACCTGATAAAAGTAATGGAAGCAAAAACATTGCCGCTACTGAAAAACGATAAATCACACATAAAATCCACATGATTGGTTTTCGATAACGAAACCTTTCAAATAAAAACGGAGAAAAAAACTGTAAAATACAGCCTAGCTGCGGAATTAAAGCAATGGAGGCACACGCAGCAACTGATGCCCCCAGATAGCCAAGATACCCCGTCATAATATTGTTTGTTGCGACTGCATAAATAATTGATGCAACTGCACCTTCTATCATAATACCGCGGGCTCCAATCAAAAGTTCACGTTCTGTGGGATTTTGATTAGGAATAAATTTCTGTCTCAAATTCATATTCATCTCTTTATCTATATACCTCTCAAAATCATCAGATATTGCTGCAGATGTGCCTCCATCTGCAAATATTATAAAATTTTTTATCTTAGATCTTTTATCCTCTTGTCATTTTCACAAACAGTCCTTGCATAGCTTTTTCGGAAGTTTCTGTTTGCACATGAATTTTAATATTTCTCTTTTCACATTCTTCTGCAAATTCTTTACCAAAATAAGTAAAGCTCTTTGAAATCTGCCCACCGAAAATAATTGCATCAGGATGGAAATCTTCGATAACAGGAAGAATTGCAGCTATAATGTCATCTCCAAATTTCTTCCATGCTTTCAGAGCTGTTTCATCACCTTTCTGACATAAATCATAAAGTTCTTTTCCACTCTTAGGTTCTCCAAATACTTCCTTACAAATTCGTTCCAGTCCTCTTACTGAAATATAGTCATCAATAATAGAGTCTTTATATGGAAGCCAATACAACCATCCACACTCCGGTACTCCCTCTCCTGATTTCTGAGGAACTTTATCCTTTAAAAATGCTGTTCCTGTACCTGTCCCTATACAAAGACATACGATTTTTGATTCATCCTGCATTTCTCCGAACCATGCTTCTCCAACTGCAAATGCCTCAATGTCGTGCAAATAACCAAATTTAGCATTTTCAATTTCAGGAATTCTTTTTTTCATTTCAGGTTCTAAGGCTCTTCCGTAAATGCTGTCATATTTATTCAATCCCTGAATTTGACAAATTCCCTTTTCATAATCAAAAGGTCCCGGAAATGCCATACCAACTCCTATTATTTCCGCCTGCGGATTTGTGTTCATTAACTCTCTTAAAATAAAAGCAAAGTTATCCAAAATAATATCTGCGCTTTCTCTGGATTTTGATGGATAAGAAGTAATATCTGTTTTTCTGTTTCCTTCCTCATCAAACACAGCGCCTTTAATCTGTGTTCCTCCTACATCAAGAAGTAAATACACTTTTTCTGTACAATTTGTCATAGCCATCTTTCCTTTCCATACGATTTATTTCTACATTTGTAGTAACCACAATGTTATGACCTTTATATTATCAAATTTTTTTTCGTTTGCAAGTTTTTTCTTGATTTTTTATATTTCCCAGTAAAAACCCATTTTCTTTCATTCGCATCCCACTATTATTTAATTAAGAACCATAAACAAAAACCGCTGAAATCCTTAAAAAATAAGGTTTTCAGCGGTATTCATAGTATCTCAGCCAAAATCAAACTTGATACAACCAACAAAAACTGCCCGCAGGAAGTAAAACGGCTTTCGCTTCTTTTTGTTCACCTGACATTACATCTGTATAAAGGCCATCTTCTTGAATCCATGCTGTTTTTTCTTCCTGGGAAAAATTAAATAACGCAATCAATTTTTCTTCATCTCGGCTTCTTTTAATTCCAAGTATGGCATTGTCATAGGTTTCCAACATCTCTATATCTGCCTGTGCCTCAAAAACTTTATGTTCTGCTCGAAATGTTTCCAATTCTTTTAAAGCGTTAAAAATCTGATGTTGACTTGTACCCTCTTCACATATTTTTTTCTGCAAATCCCATTGAAATTTTCCACGATGCAAATATCTGGAATCTTCACATTTCATCGGGTCATCATGATAGCTATAATCATTCAACTGTCCGATTTCATCTCCACAATACAATACCGGAATTCCGGATTGTACAAGCAAATACGCATGTAGCATAATCACCCATCCGGCTGCTTTCCTAATTTCCTCTTCGTCCTGTTCATACAGAGCCTTTTCCAAACCACAAAGGGAAGCCGTTGTTCCGCATAATCTGGCATCTTTACTGACTGGATCTGAGTTATACAATTCTCCGCGCCCTACAGCCTCTGGACACTTTCCAGTCAGATAATCGTTCAAATATTGCTTATGTGGAATTTCACGAATCGAAAAATTCTCTAACCACTCATAATCCAATCCCCATCCTATGTCATCATGACAACGAAGATAATTCAAAAATACATAGTCTTTTGGTAAGTGACTGATAATCTCCATCTGCCTTTTCAACAACCTGACATCCTTCGTTGCCACTGTATGCCAAGTCGTTGCCATGGTTGTAACATTATACAACAGATGACATTCCGGCTTTTCTATAGTGCCGAAGTATGGCACTACTTTTGAAGGTTCCATAACAATCTCTCCAAGCAAAAGCACACCCGGACATACAATTTCCGTCACAATTCTCATAATTCGAACAATGCTGTGAACCTGTGGAAGGTTACGACAACTCGTTCCTAACTGTTTCCAAATATATGGTACGGCATCCAATCGTAAAATATCAATTCCTCGATTAGCAAGATACAGCATATTGTCAATCATCTCGTTTAGGACAACCGGATTCCAATAATTCAGATCCCATTGATAAGGATAGAAGGTTGTCATAACATATTTCCCCATGTCAGGAAGCCATGTAAAATTCCCCGGAGCCGTTGTAGGAAATACCTGTGGAACTATCTTTTCAAATTCTGCCGGAAGCTCATAATTATCGTAAAAGTAATAACGGTCCATATATTCCCGTTCACCTTGTCTGGCACGTTTTGCCCACTCATGATCTTCAGATGTATGATTCATCACAAAATCAAGGCAGACGCAGATGTTTCGCCTATGACATGCTCCGGTCAAGTTCTCCAAATCTTTCATTGTCCCAAGTTGCGGCTGCACACTCCGAAAATCTGCTACCGCATATCCACCATCACTTCGCCCTTCCGGGGAAGCAAGGAGAGGCATTAAATGCAGATAATTCACATGACATGATTCAATATAATCCAACCGTTTTTTAACTCCATTGAGGTTCTCTGCAAACGCATCTGTATAGAGCATCATCCCCAGCAAGTCACTCTTTTTATACCAATCTGTATTCTTCGCACGTGACTCATCTAACTTTTTCAAATTCGGTTTTCGTACATGATATGCCTCTTGCATCCGATATAATAAATTCTCAAACTGATCGCTGCGTTCTGGATACAACTCCATATAAAGCCATTTTAATTCGTCATAATACAGTTCCAGGCGTTTCTCATAACGCTGCTCTTCCTGTGATTTTTTTGCCTTCATTCTTCTATTCCTTATCTGCTTTTTTCTTCTATAAATCTGCGGATTTCCTGTTCTTTTGGCATGGAGCGAATAGCTCCTTTCTTCAATGTAATCAAAGCCGCTCCTGCATTGGCAAATGTAAGCATCTCTTCCAGCTCTTTCTTGGACAGATGCTGAAGGTCATGCTCCAACAGATATCCCAAAGAACAGCCGCAAAATGTATCTCCTGCTCCGGTTGTCTCAATTGCCTGCACGCAAAAACCTTTTTTCTCTACTCGCATTTCTTTATAATAGGCACAGCTTCCATCTTTCCCTTTTGTAAGAAGAATTAGTGGAATTTGATATTTTTCCTGAAGAATGGCAATTCCTTTATCATAATCCTCTTTTCCGGTTACAAATTGGATCTCATTATCCGAAATTTTCAAAATATCGCATTGCCGGAAACCATATTCCATCTGCTCTTTTGCAAGCTCCAAAGACTCCCACAGAGGCTCTCGCAAATTCGGATCAAAAGAAATGAGTGCACCTGCCTCTTTCGCAATGGAAACTGCTTTTTTTGTAGCATTTCTCACACCTTCATGTGTCATGGACAACGTACCAAAATGAAATATTTTTGTACCTTTTATAACTTCCGGATTGATTTCCTCTTCACTAAGCATCATATCTGCGCCAGGATTTCGATAGAATGAAAACTCTCTATCTCCATCTGCCAATGTATGTACAAATGCAAGCGTTGTTCGTACCTCTTCATCCATAATCAGATTTTTTGAATCAATCCCCACTTCGTCTAATGTCTGTTTCAACAAGTTTCCAAACATATCCTGTCCAACTTTTCCAATAAATGCGGTCTTTTTTCCCATCTGTTTCAGCATAGCAAGCACATTGCATGGTGCTCCCCCTGGATTTACTTCCAAAAGCTGATTTCCCTGTTCACTTTTTCCGCTTTCTGTAAAATCAATCAAAAGCTCTCCAAGCGCTACTACATCATACATTTTCTTTCTCCTTGTGCAGTCATTTATCTATTCTAAAGTTTCTATTGCTACGGATACATTTCCCTGTACCTTAATTTCATTTCCAAGCTGATATACAGCATTTGATATTACTGCCTCTCCCTCATTTACAAACACTTCTATCAGATTTTGGTCCACATAAACTTCCAGATCAAATCCATCTGCTAATTCCGGTGTTGCAAACTCTGTACGAAACTGGGGAAATGCCGTATACAACGTACTTCTGTCTGTGCAGATTTTTTTACCCTGACGGAAGATACGATATCCTCCAACATTAACTTCCTCTCCGTCCTGCAGAGAAAATCGTAATCGATATCCTGCGTCTGAAGCTTCTTTTGGTGAATCAATCTTTTTTGTATATACATTTTGGATATTTGGATGCACACGGAAATAGATTTTTCCGTTCTTCACTTCTACTACACGTGGAATACTCATCATTCCCTGCCATTTTCCATCTACCGGCTGTGGCATACGAAGCCATGCCATCAAAATTCTTCTTCCCTGTGCATCTACTGTACTCTGCGGTGCATAGAGATCCAAGCCATAATCCAGAAATTGATAAGTATCCGGAAGTTCCATGCGGCAATTTTTTTTATCAAAAGACACCTGCATACAAATGGCTTGATTTTCATCTGCCTTGCCATCCTTCAAAATCCCCATCGGAGAAAAGATGATAATCTGTTTGCCATTTACTTCAAAGTAATCCGGACATTCCCACATCCAGCCAAATTCTTCTCCTTTAGAAACAGAGTTTACATAATCCCAATGTTCCTTGTCTGTACTTTTGAAAAACAGCAATCTTCCTTTTCTGTCTTCTATTGTACTTCCAAGCACCATATACCAGCCGTCCTCTTCTTTCCAGACTTTTGGATCTCTTGTGTGTCTTGCATCTCCGATTTGCGAATTTTGAATAACTGGAATTACTGTTTTCTTATCTTTTATGTTGTCAAACTGCATTCCATCCTCTGAAGTAATCATCATTTGTGCAGATACAAACTGTTCATCTAAACAAAGATTAATATCCTCGGGATTTTCCACCGTATAATTCACACCGGTATAATACAGATACAATTTTCCATCTTCTTCCACTGCACTTCCTGAAAAACATCCGCTTCTGTCATCAGTTTTACTTGGAAACAGCGCAATTCCGAGATTTTCCCAATGTACTAAATCCTTACTGATTACGTGGTTCCAATGCATTCTTCCCCATCTGGCATTATATGGGAAGCACTGATAAAATAAATGGTATGCACCTTGATAATAAATAAAACCATTCGGGTCATTCATCCAATTGTTATTCGGTTTTACGTGTATTTTCTGCATAGAATTCCTCCATTACTCTTCTACTGCAAACGGTTGTAAAAGAGCTGCCGCTTTTTCTGCATCTTCTCCGTCTGCATGAATTCGAACCATAACAGGTTCTGATAAATTGATACTAAAAATCCCCATAATCGACTTTGCATCAATCACATAACGTCCTGATGCAATGTCCACATCACAATCCAGCTTACAAACTGTATTCACAAAATTTTTTACGCCTTCTATTGTCCCTAAAAAGATATTCATTGTCTTCATATTTGTACCCCTTACATATAATTCATTTCTGTATCCTTATCAAAAAAATGCATCTTCGATGGTACAAATACAAACTCAATTTCATCACCCACCTGGCTGATTTCATATTTGGATACTCTTGCTACTGCCTGGCATCCTCCAAACTGGAAATACAGATTGTTTTCATTTCCCATAACTTCTGTATCTGTAATAATTGCCTTCTGACGACTTTCTTTATAAAGCTCCAGATTTGCCGCATCCATCTTCAAATCTTCACCACGAATTCCAAGAATCATATCTCCTTCTTTTCCGGCAAGTTTCTTCACAACACTTTCTGATAATGCAAATGTACTGCCGTCTGCGAATGTAATATTGTTTCCTGTAACTGTCACATCAAAAAAGTTCATCTGTGGAGAACCGATAAATCCTGCTACAAACTTATTTACCGGATGATCATAAAGCTCCATTGGCTTTCCTACCTGCTGAATCACACCATCCTTCATAATAACAATGCGGTCTGCCATGGTCATTGCTTCCACCTGGTCATGTGTTACATAAATTGTTGTTGCACCAAGCTCTCGATGAAGCTTACTAATCTCCGTTCTCATGCTGACACGAAGCTTTGCATCCAAGTTAGATAATGGTTCATCCATAAGAAATACTTTCTGGTTTTTTACGATTGCTCTTCCTAACGCTACCCTCTGGCGCTGTCCACCGGACAAATTTTTCGGTTTACGATTTCGATATTCCTGTAATCCTAAAATATCAATTGCCCAATCTACCTTTTTCTTAATCTGGTCTGCCGGCATTTTCATGTTCTTCAGACCATAACCGATATTTTTCTCTACGGTCATGTGAGGATATAAAGCATAGTTCTGAAATACCATTGCAATTCCTCGATCTCTCGGAGCTACTTCATTTACTTTTTTCCCGTCAATATAAAGCTCTCCTTCTGTAATCTCCTCAAAACCTGCAATCATACGAAGCGTTGTAGATTTACCACAACCTGATGGTCCTACGAATGCAATAAATTCTTTCTCATTAATCTCTAAGTTAAAATCATCTACTGATTTTTTCTCTGCACCTGCATATTTTTTTCCAATATTCTTAAATTCAATAAAAGCCATAATATATTAACCCTCCTTAGAACCTGTTGAAGTTACACCTTCTACAATCTGTTTTGAAAACAGAGCGTAAATGATCATAACCGGAATCGTAATCAAAGTAATGACAGCAAGCACCTGTCCCATGGTTGTATTATCATTAGATGTGATGGAGTTCAAACCAATCTGTGCCGTCAAAAGATCACTGGATGTAAATACAAGTGAAGGCCACAGATAATCATTCCATACACCTAAAAATGTAAACACGCTGACTGTTGCAACCACAGTCTTAGACATCGGTAACACCATAGTAAAAAAGTACTTAACCGGTCCACAAAAATCAAGCTGAGCTGCTTCATATACATCATCCGGCAGGCTTACAAACACCTGTCTGAATAAGAAAATATTAAACGGATTTACAATCATCGGTAAAATATAACCAATTACTGTATTTAAAAGCCCTGCCTTGGCAATAATCAGGAAATGAATGGTGATAACCGTTTCTGTCGGTACAATCAGCAACATCATAATAACCAAAAGCCATTGTTCTCTAAATGGAAAATTCACCTTTGCAAGTGCATATCCTGCCAAACCATTCACAATAATTCCAAGTACAATGAGAACTGCCGCATATAGCAGAGTGTTCAGCATATATCTTAAAAAATTCGTATCCGTAAGAATTGTAATATAGTTTTCAAAATAATTTCCGTTTAATGCCGGCGGAATAAAAGCCGCCAGTGAATTCATATCTGCTGTAATTGCTGCATCCGGTTTAAAGGAATTTGCAATCATCCAAATAACCGGAAATAAGAAAAACACAGATAACACCAAAAGAAATATAATCAAAATCCAATTAACTGTTTTTTGCTTTCTTGTCAACATGTTTTTTCTCCTTTCCTTTTGTCAGCACATTCTGGATAATGGTTAAAATAACCACAAATACCGTAAATACAATTGCCATTGTAGACGCAAGTCCCATCTCCCAGTTCATGGTACCTGTCTCATAAATATCATAAACAAGGGTATATGTGGAATGATCCGGTCCACCGCCTGTCATAACCATTGGCTGTACAAGCATACGGAATGCTCCGATTGTTACCGTAATGAATACGAATACACAAAGTGGTTTCAATTCCGGAAGTGTAATATCTTTGAATTTCTGCCATGCGCTTGCATGATCCAATTCCGCTGCTTCGTAAAGTGCCGGATTGATATTTTGAAGTCCTCCAAGGAAAATAATCATCTGATATCCTACACCCTGCCATACACTCATTACTGCAATAGACGGAAGTGCCTGTTTTGCACTATATATAAACGGTTGTGCCTGAATTCCGATTTGTGACAGCATCGTATTTAAAATTCCCTCCGGACTATAAATGTCCATCCATAATGTTGATACAACTGCCAGTGACATAACAACAGGTATAAAAAATGCTACTTTAAAATATTTTTTACAATGGGTCACCTTATTAATTCCAAGTGCAAGAAGCAGAGCACCAATACACTGGAATGGAACAATAATCAGTACAAATTTTACCGTGTTGAAGAATGCTTTCAAAAAGAGTTCATCTTTGAATATATTTGCATAGTTCTTCACCCCAACAAAGCTTGTCATATCTGGGTTCAAAGCAAAATAATCAGTAAAACTAAAAATAAATGTCAGCGCCATTGGTAAAAAAAGGAATAAAGTAAGTAATATCAGCGCTGGTCCAAAAAACGCCATTCCTAAAATTGATTCTTTTTTCTTCATTATTTTTTCTTATAACGTTCCAGTTTCGCGTTAATCCTTTCTACAGATTTATCCATTTGTGTCTGGGTATCTTTTCCTCCCAAAGCAACACTTTCGAGAAGTTGTTGGAAAGAAGTACTTACCTGCGGATAAACAGGCGTCTTCGGTCTCGGGTGTCCATATTTACTCAATTGCTCATAAAGTGCATTATAGTTTTCATCCTCCTGGAAAATCGCAATCTGCTCAAATGCTTCATAAGTTGAAGGAAGTGACTTTGCAGTTTCCCACATATTCACACCGCTTTCTACACCGCTCATCCATTTTACAAGCTCAGTAGCTCCCTCAATTTTTTCTGTTGTAGCGGATGCTGCAAATGCCCAGGAACCTGTCGGTGTATATCGTTCTCCGTTCCACTCATCTCCTACAACATAAGGAGCAACTCCTAAATTCAAATCCGGATAACTTTCATACACAGTATTTACTTCCCATGCACCATCAAATTTAAAAGCTGCTCTTCCACTTTCAAATAAGAATTCAATTGGTGCTTCTGACATATACTCTTTTTCCACAATCTGTCGGAAATAATTCATCGTCTCTGCATTTTCTTCTGAATTAAAATATCCTTCTACTGTAAGCCCATCTTCGCTGACAAGATTTCCACCATTTGCCCAAATAAACGGTGCATAATAGTAAATACTTGTCTCCCCTACAGGAAATGTCATATCTAGTGGGTATCCTTTTTTCTCTTTCATAATTGGTTTTAATTTTTCCAAAATATCCATAAATTCCGTTGTCGTCCACGGATGATCTGCATCCGGAACCTCAATTCCAGCCTCTTTCAAAATATCTTTATTATAATAAAGACCTACGCTGGATTCCATCACTCCCAAAGCATAGAGTTTCTCATCATAAGTTCCTTGATCAATGATAGATTCCAAATATTTCCCACGTTCCTCTTCTGTCAACGGCGCCAATGGCTGAATGATATTATTCTTTGCATAAGCTGCTACATTAGGCCCATCCAGCGTCAGCACATCTGGTAAATCTCCGGAAAGCACGGAAGAATTAATCTTATCTGAATAACCTCCTCCACTGTCATTTCTTGGGATAAATTCAATATCTGCAAAATACTTTCCATTGTATTTCTCATTAAAGCTTTCTACAGACTCTCTGTATACCTGCCCCTCCAGTGTGTCCTCAATACTATGTACCCAGATTGATAGATACTCTTCTCCTTCTTCATATCCTTTCACATCTCCTGGATGAACTTCTTTTTTCTGACATCCTGTCAGACCTCCGACTGCAAGCAGTCCAGCCAGAAGCAGATACTTTATTCGCCTCATAGTCTCCTCCTTTTCGCTTCTGTTACCTTCTATATTTCACTTTTATAACCGGTAAAGTAACCGGTTACTTTATAGTTTCATACTAGCAAACTTCCATACATTCGTCAAGAAATATTCTCTCTCTTATTTCATTTTCAGAATAATTCACAATTCTACTCTTTCATTTTTATTACATTATTACAAAACCGGTTACTTAACCGTTTCTTTTACCGGTTATCCTTGTTTCAATTTTTCTTTTTTGCTATACTATTTATAAGATTCTCAAAGGAGGGAATTTTTAAATGAATAAAAAAAATATAACTTTTAGCGATATTGCCGAATACACACATTTTTCAAAAACTACAATATCCCGCTATTTTAACAATCCTGATTCTTTGACATTAGAAAATCAACAGATTATTGCAGATGCTTTGGAAGCTCTCGACTATAAAGAAAATAAAGTGGCACGCATCCTCGCCAACGGAAAAACAGAATTTATAGGCATCATTATACCTAACTTATATATGCATTATTATTCTGCCATTCTTGATCAAATCCTTTCCACTTATGAAAAATACGGATACAAATTTCTTGTATTTACCGTAAAAGATAATGAAGAAACAGAAAGAAAATACATTCAAGAACTGCTTGCCTATAAAATTGAAGGCATGATCATCCTAAGTCACAATCTTACCTCAAAAGAACTGGCTTCCTACAACATTCCAATCGTAGCGATTGAGCGTGAAGACAAACATATTTGCAGTGTGAACACAGACAACTATATGGGAGGCGTGCAAGCAACAAGCCTTCTGGCAAAATCCGGTGCTGAGATGCTAATTCATATTAACGCCGATCTTTCTCCTGAAGTTCCTTCTTATGAACGAATTCATGGATTTTTAGACACTTGTGCAGAACAAAATCTTCCCTATGAATTAATTCTTACTGATACCGGTCATAGCTATGAAGAAAGTATCGATGTTTTTTATCGTCTTCTGGATGAAATTGATCAGAAATATAAAGACAAAGTTAAAGGACTTTTCCTTCCAAATGATACCTTTGCCAATATTATTCTAAATCGTCTCTTCCAGCGATACGGAAAATTGCCAGATGATTATAAAATCGTAGGATTCGATGATTCTCCGATTTCCAGAGAGTCTGTCATTCCTACAAGTACTGTCGGACAACAGATTGATAAAATCGCAGACACTGCTCTACAGATTTTATCAGAACGAATTAAAGAAAATCATAAACGTAAACCACGTACATTTCTCGAACCTGTACATAAAGTTATCACACCGATTCTTTTAAAACGGGAAACAACAAAATAGTTTCTTATTTTTATTTTTTATGCTTTTTCATATAATACAAAAAGAGCTTATTCAAGATGTGTATTTTTTCACATCTGAATAAGCTTTTTTTTATTTATGTTCGGAAAAATTTTTATACCTAAAACAAGATACTGAAATAACGAAAATACACACCAGTATTATCAGAATATACTTTTCCATCTGTAATTCATCACTCGTTTGAACCTTACCCGGTGGTTTTTCATTAATAATCGGCAACTTTTCATTCTCAAATTTAGGGTTAATCAACACATGCAGATTTTTTTCGTTTCCGTCATAGGATGGAATATGCACAAGCATCGGACTGCTCCGATAGACATTCCGATCCACAACAGCGTCCTTTGACTGCCATATTACATATAGCCCCTCTTCCAAATCTTCAAATGTTGCTATCCCTTTTGGACTTGTTACAATTTTTGTTCCTTCAATATTTTTTCTTTTTATAAATGTCTGATATGAACGAGCCAAAGTCTGAAGCTCCTGTGCATCGTTCCAGTTCGGCATAACCTGATATTCAGAATACGCTTCAAGGAAGGTTTCCACTCCTTCTGTAATCTTCGTAAGCTGATAAAGCTCAAAGGATACATCCTTAAGAAGATATTTCTCTGAATTTCCCTTCTCAATATATGCATTGAGTTGAATGCTTCCTTTCAAATTGTCAGCAGCCATTACCGGATGAATACTTAATATAATCAGCAGGAAGCTCATACATAAAATCCATATTTTATTTTTCATGCTTTCTCATCAACCTCCTAATGATTATTTTTAAAATCCATATAAAAAACAATACAAAAATTCCAACAATTACTGCTTTTGTATAAGTAGATAACACTACTTTATCTTGAACTCTTTCTTCCAGCTCAACTGCTTCTGAATAAGGTATTCGCTTACCTCTCACCAGCAAACGATGGGTATTCACTGCGTAGGGAGTACAGGTTACTAATGTAACATAATCCATTCCCTCTACAATTTTTAAATCTTCTGTCTGGTGTGGTTCTACCGTCAGAATTTGGTCTACCTGATAAGCCATAACCTCATTGACGACTTTTATATAGAAAATATTTCCAACAACCAACTTGTCCAATTCTGTAAATAATTTTGCCGATGGCAGACCACGATGTCCTGTAATAACAGCATGCGTATCAGATCCCCCTACGGGGAAGGACGTATTCGCTACATGTCCCGCCCCAACCTGAAGGACCGCTTCAGAAACACCGTGATACACCGGCATATGAACTCCTAATTTAGGGATTTCCAAATATGCCATCATTCCATTGCCATCAAGGTTTAGGATTCGTTCATACTCTTTATTTTTCTCTTGATCCGCTTCCGAAAAAGGATCAAACACTTCTGCCGCCCCGGACATTCTTGCATTATAAGCATTTGCTTCTGCAATCAGTCGTTGTTCTTCCTCTTCTGTAATTCCCTGTACAGTCTTATCATAATTTGTAATTGCAATAGTGCTATTTCTTTGATTGACCATATCGCTGACAGCAGGATATAAAATAATCCCAAAACCAATCAAGTATCCAATAAATCGTATGGCTTTCCTGAAAATTTCTTTCATTATTTTGTTCTTTTAGTTTTTCTAGATGTAAGAATTAAAAATCCTACAACACATACACCGGCAGCTACGAAAATAATTGTACCCATACCACCTGTTGATGGAAGCTGAAGGCCGGAGTTGTTTACCACATTTATAGTATTACCTGTTACTGTAACATTTTCGCCTGCGTCCGTGCTCCCTGCTGTGATTGTAATTGTAGTATCTTCCCCTTTATTGTAACCGGCTGGGGCTTTTGTCTCTTTTAATGTATATGTACCGGCATTTAAACCTTTGATAACAATTTTACCATTTTCAGGTGATACTACTTTTGTTATTGTATCCTGATCAGTTGTATCTGCAACGCGATATTCATTATTTCCATTAACAGTATTTTCTTTCACTAATTTAATTGCACTTCCCTGAGCAGGTGAGCCTTCATAAAGTTCAAATTCTGCACCGGCAAGAGGAGTCTGATTTTTTCCATCAACCTTTGTGATTGTTAATGTATGAGTGTATACTTTTACTGTATCCGGTTTTGAGAATGTCAATTCATCTGACTTATTACCAAATCCTACTTGAGCAGTATTTGTTGCTTTATCCACTGTCACAGCATCTTTATTTACTTCTGCCTGATATTCAAATACAATATTTTCTCCAGCTTTATCTTTATAGTTTATAAAGTCTCTAATAGTAACTTCTAATGCGGTAGTGCCATCTTGCTTATTCGGAGTTAATTTAACATCATATTTATCTTCTAATAGCAACTCATTACCAATTTTTACACTGACAAAATCAGCATCTGTCATTGTTAATCCTTTAGACAATGTATCTTTTAATTTAAAGTGATACTCAAGTTTACCTGTCATATCAGGAACCTGTGAAGTAACCTTAAATGTTACTTTCGTTCCAACCTGAGCAGATGCCCAATCCTTATTTTCTACTTTTTTCTCTGTAGTCGGTTCTTTTCCTTTTAAATTAACCGTTTCTGTTGCTCCTCCGGCTACAGTTACAAGGTTTGGTGAAAAAGTATCGCCACTTGGAACAATGATATAATATCCATCTGCTAAGTTAGAAAATGTAGCCTTTCCTTGTGTTGCTGTAGCGCTAGCATCTTCCTGTGTACGATTAGTAGCTATGTACTGTTTTAATTCCTTTGCAATGGTTTCCTGATTATCATTTGCATAATTATATGCATCATTGTCAGTTGTAAGACTTTTCTCATTAAAGAATCTTACAAAATTAGCTGTCATTGCATAACCATACTTATCTCCATTTTTTGTTACATCAAATACTTTATACGCCTTGAATATAACGCCGCTCACATCATAAGCACCTGTGTTTACATGAACGGTATTGGTTCCCTGCGCTGCAAATGCTACGGTATTCAACCCCAAAATCATAGCGAACATCATAAACATTGCAATCATTTTCTTCATTTTGTTTTTCATTTTGTTCTTCATTTTTTCTCTCTCCTTTGTTTATTTTGTGATTACTGACTTTTTACTTTCCCATTTTTCCGTTTTGTCAAGTACAAGAATAAGAAAAGAAGACATCCGCATGCCAGAAAAATGCCTACTCCCATTCCTCCCGTATCCGGCAAAATTGAAAAATGTGAATTTGTAATAGTAAATGTATAATTATCGCCTGAAGCAGTAATCTTTGTAGTGTATTCTGGAATTTCCGTTTCTGTCACATAATATGTATAATAACAGATTGCCCCCTCATCATTCTTTTTATACGCTGGCAGATTTTGTATCTTTTTCTGCCAGATATCATCTGTAAGTGAACCTTTAATAGGAAAGCTATCATACCCAGGTACTATTTCACTGTACTCTTGTCCATTCTCAATCCACTTTCTATGTAATGTTACCGTAATTTGACCTGGTCGAAGCTTATCCTGATTATTTGAATCTGCCCATACCTTATTAATAACAATCTGTGCCATTTCGTTACAAGGATCTTGTGTATCCGAAGGTTCCGGTGTCATAGACGAGCCTGTATTTTCCGTTGTGGCTACATCATCCATAAGAACAGCTTTGGCAGGTGAGATATATGCATTCAACTCAACTTGTTGTGTACCACCAGTCATATCTGCATCTTTTAATGTTCCTAATTTTTCCACTGTCATAACATGTTCCATGGTATATGTGTTCCATAGATTATCACTTGTAAACCCAATATTCAATTTTTTATTTCCAGATGTAATTTCTGTTAATGATATATTTGGGTCACGATAAATTCGGAATAAATTCTTATTTCCTTCTACACTTTGTATTGTATTAAAGTCATATTGAGAATCTAACTTACTCTCTCCGGTAAACGGACCAACTTTTCCTCCAGTTCCTCGAACAACGTCACAATAATAGGTATTATTGTCTAATAAAAGCCCTTCTATATTACGACCGATAAAGCCTCCGCTGTATCCATCTTCACTTGTTCCGTCTGTGTCATTTCCAGCATGACCACCATAAACATCATACCCCTGTTCCACACCAGAAACAGAACTGTCTTGGATTTTCGTACGGTTTGCTTTAATTAAGGTAAGTCGAATATTCTGTTCATTCTTTTCGCCCTTTATAATTCCCTCTTCATTACAAGGTAATTTCACAGTAGAGTCCCCAATGGTTATAATGGCAACATCTGTTTCTTGCTGATTTTCTGATGACTTTTTAGAAAGCTCTACGGAAATTTTAAGTCCTAACAAGTTTACGTGTGCCACTTTTCCATCACATAACGCTTGCACTTTTATAATACCAAGATTGATATTCAATAAACCAGAAGATGGTAAGTTCTCCGGTGCTAAGTACAATGCTTTTACCAGTGGATTAAGTACAAGTGTTAAAATTCCATTTAAAAGTGTAGACTCCAGTTGAATATCTCCTAAGTACGCAAAGTTTGTTTTTCCTGCAAAACCTCCGGCAATTCCATTGCTTTTTACCAACTTCAGTCTTTTATACTGTTCTTGTGCATTTCCTGCATGACAATCTACAATCCTTGCAAGGTCGCCATATCCTACAAAGCCTCCGGCAATTTCATCTTTTCCGCCACTTGTAGCAACTGTAAATCCCTGATTAAATCCATTTACGCTGCATCGGTGAATATTCGAACCAAACACATTTAGTACTCCAAGAGAACCTCCCAGCAGCTGGGAGAAGGCATCTCCTAACGCATCTACTTTTTCAATAGAGAGCACGCCACTCTTTCCCGAATACCCGATAAAACCTCCGGCATGGTTAATTGCATTTACATTGGAAAGGTTTGTAACATAACTGTCTTTTACAGAGCCATCCAGCAATGCTCCGCCAAATCCTCCAGCATTACCACTATACGTTAAGGTAACACCTTGTCCTGTTTCTACTTCTGTATGTGCGGCAACACTTAACCCTGCATCTGTACTTCCCTCTACTTTACTATCATAAACATAAGTACGGAAGGAGTCCAAAACATCGATTTTTCCTAAATTAATCAGGTTTAAAATGGTGTTTGTCGGTCCGTTTCCAGATACTTCTGCAACTGCCGCTACATCAGCAAGACCAAAGAATCCACCGGCATATTCTCCTCCGATTACAGAGCGAATTCCATTTGCTTTTGCACCTGCTGAGGACACATCTTTTTTACCGATTACAGCTCCCGATAAGCTTCCGGCAAATCCTCCTACTGCTTTTGCATAGGACGTATTTACAGCTTTTTGTGAATTCTGATGTGCGCCATTTACAATAACTCCCCATGGATCCCATGCTGTTACCTCTGCACATTGAATTGTCGATACCGTTGCATTCAAAATCTTTGCAAGGTCGGCTGGCGCTTCTAACAACTTTCCTAAAATTTGATTTAGAAGCCCTTGATTTGTAGCGGTATCAACGGTTGTAAGACTTCCCGGGTCTACCTTTCCGGCATATCCTCCGACATAAGATGTTCCATCTACCCGTCGGAGTTTTGTAATGCTGCACTTTTCAGTATCACTTCCCCAAATCTGTCCTCCGACCATTTTTCCCACATATCCTCCGGCAATACCCACCGGATTTTTTTCATCTACACCATCTGCTTTAATTCTGGCTCCGGATTGATATCCCTCTGTATGTGAATTTTTAATCACAGGAACAAATGTCTGCAATATCGGAATGCTTCCGACTACATCAAATTTTCCTAGTGTAATATTTCCTGTACTTGCCACAGTTCCTGTAAGCATTTCTCCTACAAAGCCACCTGCACTGCGAAAGGCATCTGCTTCTTTTAAATCCATGGCAAAGGCATCGGTAATTGTACCGCCTTCCATTCTGCCCACATATCCTCCGGCAGAACTTCCTTGGATCATTTTTTCTGCGATTGTGTTTCTACCTGCACACACATCATATCCATAGGCATATTGTTGAATATACTGATCTAAGGTCTCTTGATCGGTAACAGGTCCCAAACCTTGAAGCTTATCTCCGTAAGCTCCATATTTACCTACAAATTCACCCCACTTATTCCATGTATCTGTATCCAGATTACGCAATGGACCATATACGGCTGTTTTTTCTTCCGTTGGATAAACAGCCTGTACTGCTGCAAGTGGATTGTCCAGTTTTATAATCCCCATTAATAAGTGTAAACTTCCTGTATCTGCAACATTTGCACATTGCATCAGACCTGTATAACCACCGGCATACTCTACGCCATACACAGAACGTAATCGGTGAACTGCACATCGTCTTGTCTCTCCGGTATAATCTTGCCCTTTCCACTTATCAGTATTTTCTCCCCAGATTTGTCCGCCATAATTATGACCAATGTAACCACCGGCTAATCCTCTGATAATACCATCCTTACTCTCTGAATCTGCTCGAACAGCTCCGCCACAAGGCACACAGGTTGTTTCACTGTTTTTAATGGATGGTACAAAGGTACGCAGCGCTCCCAATAAATTCTCTACACGAATTAAACCATTGAGAATTTCTGCCTTATCCAGAACATTTGCCACACTTCCTGGCTGAATTGTTCCGGCATATCCACCGGCGCTTTCTCTTCCAACTACATAAGCGAATAAATTGGCATTGCTTTCCTGTATATGCCCGCCGGATATTTCACCGGCAAAGCCTCCGGCTTTGCCCACAAGCCCTGTATCATCTGTTGCTAATACACTAAATCCTCCGGGACTGCCATTTACATCTGAATGTTCAATAGTAGATACAACAACAGATAGCACATCTAAAACGTTTGCAAGGGAGATTTGACTGCCAAGGATTTTCAATCCGCTTCCTACAGAAGCAGCGTTTCCAATATCCATTTTCCCAATATATCCACCTGCATATCTTGGAGCTGTTACAGCATAAGTACTTTTTTTCTCATCCCAATACGTTGGTGCATTCTCTGCTTCAAGATTTTCCGGTGCTTCTACTTGAGTATATTTCAAATAAGAAACATCGCTTGTACTAATCTGTGCTCCACTTCCATATCCGATAAAGCCACCGGCACTACCGGAATTCATATCAACATCTTTTATTTTTGTAGCTTCCACTACAAATCCTTCTTCTGATTTTACACCTGCATAGGAGACATAAGGTACATACCCTTGTACTAAATCAAGAAGATCCTTCACATTGATACTTACACTTGTCAACCCTCCGAGAATGGATAGACCTCCTTCTGAACCAGCTAGCGCGCCTGAAGTGACAATACCTCCGAAACCTCCGGCATAGCGCCCTCCCTTTACATAGTCCAGATTATAAACTGCATAATAGTTTCCTTCTCCCCGCTCTTGATTATCCACTGTACCGCTTTGCATATCAGCTACAAAACCACCAGCCACATCTGCTTCAACACCTGACAGATCTGCTCCGCCCATATATTGAACAGTACAATTTTTATAAGATGGAATTAAATATCCCACCGCAGTAAGAAGTTGTCCTGCCTTTATAAGTTCTAATACATTTGTGTCATCTGATACCTCTGCAAGACCTCCTGTACGAGATGTACCGATAAATCCTCCGGCATAGCCATCCTCTGCATTTGCTTTCACCAGTTTTAAATTTATTGTATGACTGTTCTTAATTTTCGTACTATTACTTTTCCCAATATATCCACCGGCAATAAATTCTTTCACTCCACCCGGGGCATTCTTACCTGTTGCTTCTACTATAAGACCGGTTTGTGTTCCATTCACATTTACATCGTTAATTTGTACTTCCACACCCTGTCCTAAAGAAAGAAGCCCTTCAAGTTCTAACACTTTTATACCCAGCAGCTTCAATTCTAAGCCGCCTGTTCCTGCCAAATCTCCGGGACCTGCACAGCCCACAAAACCGCCTACACGATTTTCTGCTGTTACAGATGCCACGTTGTTTATTCTACTGTTTTGAACAAGTCCTCCTACCGCTTCTCCAATGCCGCCACCGGCATAGTTTTCACCTGCTGAAACTGTAACTCCTGATGCTATACCTGTTACATCTATTCCATCTATCGTAAATCCCAGATAACCTCCAAGTCCAACCGCCGCATTTAAAAGACCACCTACACTGGCAGTTCCTAAAAATCCAGCAATTCCACCCGAAAAATTCTTACCTGCCGAAACACTTTTAAGTCCTGTGATAACTCCCCTCTGCTCTGTTGGATATTGAGGGTTCTCACTATGCTTCCAAAAAACAAGCTTGTTTAGATATTCCGGACTTGATTTTCCAAGATAAACACCATCTCCATTTCCAATCATTCCTCCGGCATAGCTTTCACCTGCTGAAACAGCTAATTCCGTCGCTTGAATTTGACATCCAAGTATGGCAGATGGATGAATACCAACAAGAGATAATAACATACTGGCTTTTTCAGGATCACTAGATAACAAGTCTACCAAAAGCTTATTCACAACTTCCAGCAAACCATTAGCTTTATCTCCTGTTCCCAGTTCCGATGTCCAGCCTACCGTTGCTCTTCCGGTAAATCCACCGGCATTACTCTTTGTTGCAACAACTGTAATTGGTTTATTTGAAGCAATGGTGTCATTAATTGCATAGCTATTTGCCTGTGCTCCTATAAATCCACCGACATAATCCTCTCCATTAACATTGTAATCACAATTTTTAATATGAGAGTTAATAATAATCGATTGTGGCTGTAATACTCGGATTAATTCTATGCCAATGGTAGACAATGTTCCTTTGATTTCTGCATCTCTGGAAAGTCCTGCAAATCCACCCCCATAGCTTTTTGCTAAAATCTGATAACTGCTATCCTCTACATCGGAGTCCAGAATTCTGGCACCTACCTGACTTCCAATAAATCCTCCATGGAAATCCGTTGTTCCGCTTCCAACATTCCCTGTCAAGCCATGAACTGTACAGGAAGAGATAACAGGATTATAATATCCCGTAGGAATTAAACTTCCCACATCTAATCCATTTTTTAAGAGGATTGTAATCAAATCTCCTGCGCCAAGACCTGGAATAACATTTAATAAGGATGCCAAAAGATTCTCAATTCCCCCTAAAAGTTTGGATAGTCCGTCATATTCTGTAACACCTTCTGCATAACCAACAAATCCCCCACTATAATTGGTAATAGAATTCACACTTACCGTTCCTGTCACTTCACAATTGGAAACTTCTACATCCCCAACAATTCTGCCTGCAAATGCACCTGTGGCAAATGTAGTCGGATCTGTGGAGCGTGCATCTAATAGTCCGGTCAACGCATCTTGTAAATTGATTTTTACTGTTCCAAAGGTTAAAAGTCCCAACACACCTCCTACTAAACCATCAAGTAATCCCCCAACAAGCCAGCCCAAGTCTTTTAATAATGCATTGACAATTGTATTATTATCCGTTGTTTTATTCGTTTGATTGTCTACGGTAACATTTTCCAAGGTAATATCAGAAACTTTTACTGTTCCAGAACTCACACCTAAATTCCCAGCATTTACTTCATTTGTAATCGTTCCAAAAAATCCGATTCCTGTATACTTATTGGTTTCTATAGGAGTCTTCTGTTCAATGTTAATATTGGATATTTTTGCCTTGGCATAAGTAGAATTGCCTTTATGCCCTTCAAGGTTAAGATCTCCCACAATAGAACCTGCCATCATAAGCGGTGTCCAGTTATCATCCATGTCATTGGAATAAGTTCCGGTTTTTGATAAATCAATATTACGGAAAATAATATAATCCGCATCATCTGAATACTTATACTGATTATATTTCTTACTAATCGTATCCAAATCTACAAATTCGCCTTTATTCACTCCGATAGATGGTGTGGTAGTATCTTCATTTAGAAGCCCGACAATTTCCTTCTCAGTTTTTCCCAACAGCGTACCTAAAATCCCATCTAACAATCCACCCAATATTCCTACCACTGTGCCTAAAAGGCCTTTATGATCTTCAAAATCTGCATTCATCAATTTTCTGTTTATTGCTTCTTCTTTATTCATCTTTGCAATATATTGAAAATCCGTTCTCTCAAAGTCACCCTTCGTATAGGATATGCCTGTTTCATCAAACTTAGTAAGATTGAAATCGGCATCTCCCGGATAGTATGGAAGCATTTTCTCATCCTTAAAAAGGTCTCCTATTCCTTTCGGAACCAATCTTACAAACAGCATCGGTGTTACTTGTTTATTAGAGCCAATGGCTCTTAATTGTAATTCATTTCCAATCAAGATATAAGTCTTCTGTGTTGATGGATCCGTATAAAGTACTTGTCCGATATGATTACGTCCAGCAAGTTGTTCATCTGATGTATTTTCTGCTTTTTCTACAAGTGTCGAAGCTAAAAGTTCCGGTGTATCTGTTGTAAAACTGGAAGCAATCACATAGTTATGGTTATCTCCATAGGTAAGTTTGCTTCCGTCTTTTGCAAATACAACCTTTCCCATTCCCACTCTCTCAGCCGTAGCGTCATCAGTCATCACAACTTCATCTGCCGAAGTTTCCGAATTTTTTAATTCCAGCTGATAACGATTATACAAATAAATCGTATCGGAATCTTGGTCGTATACCGTTGTATCTGTTCTTGCAGTCTCAGAAACAATCGTTCCGGAAAATGCAGAAGGAAAAATCCATGGTTTTGTCTGATCAACCGGAATATCATTCATAAGACAATAATGTTGATTTAGTCCATAAGTAATCTCTTGCCCATCTACTGTTACGATTTCTCCTGTCCCCAAATTTCCATCTTTATCTCCGGTATATACCTTTTCCTGTGTTCCAATCTTTAACAACTGCTCATAATTGTAGATACAGACCTTTCCATCTTTATAGAAAGGCATCATATCTTGGAGATTTTCGGGCATCGCCGAGTCTTTCGTTTCTTCAATCGTTTCCTCTGTAATTGATGTTTTTTCTGATACTACAGAATTCGGTTTCTCTGATATCTCTCCTTTGTTTGCATAAACTCCAACCGATTGTACAGGTAATTGAAATATCATACATATACATAAAATACCTGCAATTAATCTACGCAAATTCCGTTTCTTTTTCATTTTCCTCATCCGTTCTCATTTAATCTACTTCATCCGGTTCCCAATCGGACTGCATAGCAGCCACTAAAAAACTATGTAACAATGTTTCTGAAAAACTCCCGCATTTACCGGATAAAATCATTTGAATTGCTTTTTCCTTTCCAGTACTAACATGCATATTTTTGCTATTTATCAATTCCTCATATACATCTACAAGTCCCACAACCTGTGCACATAGCGGTATTTCTTCACCTTTCAGTCCATAGGGATAACCTGAACCATCATATCTCTCATGATGATATAAGCAAATATCGCGACTATATTGCTGAATGTGTTCTAATTTTTTATCTTTTGGAAAACGAGCAACAATCTCTGCACCTAATTCCGGATGTGTTTTTAGCAACTTTTCTTCTTCCTCTGTTAATTCATCCAATCTTAAAAACATTTCCTTAGGAAGACGAATTTTTCCAACATTGTGTATAGGTGCTAAATGAGCTACATTTTTTATCTCCACTTCTGTAATTTCAAGCTCTGGATATAATTCTGCCAATTTTTGGTAAATTTTTTCTGTATAATGAATGGTCTCCAAACGACTGTTGCTATATTCCAAATTGCGCTCATTTAAAATTCTGCTGAGTAATTCAATAGCAAACCAATAATTCTCTTCAATACTTTTTGATTTACTTTCCAGTTCCTCTTCAACAGAAGACATGTGCCGTGCTGCTAAGATAGAATTCTGCAATACAAAGATTGCTACATTATCATCAATATTAAAATATTGATGAAGTTCCATCCAGACATAATCCTTTTCCGTATCTCTTACTCTCTGACGAAATCTTGTTTGCTTTTCCCAATATCCATTGATTAAATCTTCCTCAATCCGTCCAATATCTGTCAGTTCTGTAATTCTCTCTTTATCATCTTCTTGCACATACTCTTCAATATACTTCTTTATGAATTCTCTAAAATCTCCTTCTTTTGGAATATAATCTCGAACAAATGCATCATAAGCATAAACACGCTTATATTTTCCTGTTTCTGCGTCAATTTCTAAAGTAACATAAGTATTCCCAAAAGGATGTTTTGCAGCCTTACCAATCAATTCCGCAATAGTAACTTCTTCTAGTTTTCTCTCCAAATCCATCTGAAATTGTTCAAAAACCGCCCGCACCTTGCAAGTTTCTCTATTGTGACAATAATTAGGAACACAACATTCTCCTTCCTGTTTTTCTTCTAGACACTTGTTAATTTTCATTGTAGATTCCATAGTGTCAAGAATATCCCACAAAGTAATCGTTTCCGGTTTCTTCAAAAGGAAATATCCACCTTGTACACCTTCCACAGATCCAACTATATTTGCAATTTTTAGTTTTTTTATAATTTTAGGTATATAATTATTTGGAATATTTGCCGAAGTTGCGATTGTCGCAGTCGAACATGGTTCTTCTTTATATGCCAAAAAACACACTAAGCGTATAGAATAATCAGTCGTACTTGTTAATTGCATTATTTAATCTTTTCCCTTTCTTATTAACTATGACTTTAAAGGTTATATTTATGTTTAAAAAAATAATTTCTAACTGATACCATCATACCCCCCCCCGAATATTTTTGTCAATAGTATTTCCTATTTTCCCTCATATTTTATGCTGATTTTGACCATTCCAAAACTTGTACTTCGATGGTTATATTTCTTTTTCTATCATTTGTAAGAAACCTAAATCAAAAAAGAAGCTGCATTTTATGACTACAAAATCATAAAACACAACCTCTTTTAATATAAATATATTTTCTACTATACCTCTGCTTTTGTCTTTGGCAATAAGCGATTATCCTCAGCCAATCTCAAAAATGGTGCGTATGCAACTTCCCATGGATATCCATCCGGATCAAGAAAATATCCTAAATATCCGTCCATTCCTCCCCAGTCTTTCCACTGCGGTTTCTGCCATACAGTACCACCAGCTTCTTCTGCCATGGCAAATAATTCGTTTACTTCTTCTTCTGTTGCCCCATTAATTGCCAGTGTAAATCCGCAATACTCCGGTTTCTTACCAACTTTTAACTGTGCATCATTGCCAAGAAACTCATAAGGTACCAGACCAAGTACAATGTTGTCCGCCAGCATGTAGGTACAAATTGCCGGATCAGATTCCGGTGAGCATTCCCAACCTAATTTTTCATAAAATTTAATTGAGCGTTCCAAATCTGCAACACCTAAAGTAATAATCGAAATACTTTTTGCACGGGTCATTTCCTTCACCTGCCTTATCGGAATTAGCACTGAGCTCTAAATTCTCGGATTTTATTTTTCATTGCCGGAATATCATCATGTAATTTCAGAATTGTACTTCCCACAAAGGCAGCATCTCCGCCAGCTTCTTTTACAAGTTTTACGTCTTCCGGTGCGTGAACACCAACACCACAATAAATCGGGCGGTCAATTCCACACTCTCTTAAATACTGTACACAATCCTTCAATGTTGGATATTTTTCATTTTTTTCCTGTGTTTCGTAAGGTTTTGCCTGAAGATAAACAAATCCATTTGATTTTTTAGCAAGCTCAATCTCTTCCTGTGGAAGATGATATTCTACATAACAGGAAACCTGAAGTCCAGCTTCAATAATCTGGTCTTTTACTTCATTATTAGATAATCCAACAAGAAGAATATCTTTCAAATCATTTTCCAGACAGAAATTAATGAATTTCTCTGTTCCGATTTCTAATACTGTATTTTCATAAGCTAATACAAGCATTTTTATTTCCGGAAACTCTTTTTTCAATCGAATGATAGACTCCATATATTTATCATAATCATCACATGCTTCTAAAGCCTTTCCCATTCTGGCTTTTAAGAAGTCACTCTCAAGATATGGATTTCTGGAAGGAAAATCCACTTCCATCATCTTGCATCCTGCATCTGCATATTCATGTGCAATTTTATAGCTTGCTTCAATTGTTGGGTATCCATTTGATAAATAACAAATAATTTCCATTTTTTATTCTCCTCTGTATGCTTTCATAAATAATTCTTTAAATTCCTCTAATTCAGGAATGATTGGATTTGTCTTTGTACATCCATCTGCTTTAGCCAATGCAGCCATTTCATCTAATTTTTCTACGAATGCCACCTCGTCTGGAATAACTTCCTGCAAGCAGGATGGAATATTCAGTCTCTTATTCAATTTTTCTACTGCTTCATATAAGTTTTCAGCTCCAACCTTCTTAGCAAATGTATCATAAACTTCTTTCGCTTTTGCATCTGTTGAATTATAACGGATTATATATGGAAGAAGAATTGCATCTGCTAATCCGTGTGCTACATGGAACATTCCTCCAAGAGTGCGAGCCATAGAATGAACAATACCAAGAGATACATTTGTAAATGCCATACCGGCTACCATAGAAGCCTGAAGCATAATCTCTCTTGCATGCATATCTGCTCCGTTTTCGTATGCAATCGGAAGTGTTTCCATAATATCAATAGCTGACTGTGTTGCAAGAATATCTGATACATAATTTGCTCTTGTGGATGCCAGTGCTTCTAACGCATGTGTCAAAGCATCCATACCTGTTTCAGCTGTAATCTTAGCTGGCATAGAAGCTGTAACTTCCGGATCACAAATTGCAATATCCGGCATCATTTCCATATTTCCAAGTCCGTGTTTTAAACCTGTTGCATTATCAGAAATAACGATAGATCTGGATACTTCACTTGCTGTTCCACTTGTAGATGGAATACAGCACATTCTTGCTTTTTTACGGAGTGTTGGGAATGGATTTGGAGGCAGTACGGATTCCATTGTTTTTAATTCTGGATGTTCGTAAAAAATCCACATTGCTTTTGCAGGATATCATGATCATGTAAGAATTTCTGAAAAGTAAGCCAGTAGCATCCGGTAGGCTCACAGCCGACAATAACTTTTTGGATTACTTTAGTTTCATAACTAACACCAATCAGCTTCAATTGGTCTCACATACTTTCAGATGACAAAAATACATCCCTACTAAATCTACTATTTGCATCCACAAATGATTTTTCATGAACTTGAAAACGAACTATTATTTCCATTTTTTAAAAAAAGTTTACTCTATTATCTATATAGAAAAATCTGCCGCTGACTTACTCAAGAAGGGGTACAGATTTTTCTCCGCATCTCCAACTTCTCTATGTATCAAAAAACAGCCCGTCTAGTCTAAATCCTTCATTTAAGATTTAAACCAGACAGGCTGTTCTGTCCAGATGGCATTGCTACCAATTGAATATCGTATTTTACTAACAGATGTTGGCAGATATAATCTTCATCCATCCGTCCTCATTATGATTTCTATCATTTACTACACTTTATACCAATTAACATACCTAATTTCTGTATATCAGAATACCGAACCCTTTTGGTGGCAATCACACCATTTTCTGCTAATAAAAGGGATTTACTCAAAAGTACGAAAATACCTTGAAAATGACCTTTGTGGTCAAACGTTTCCTGCGGGAATCGAACCCACAACTAGTGCTTAGGAGAGCTCCAACCTATTGTCACTCTCTGTCAATCTGAGGTAAGGTAAACCCATATGGGACACTATATAAAACTGTTTCCGATTCAATTCGAGTTATTCTGAATACCCCCTCTGTCAAGCTCTGTAAAGCTCTGAAAGTTAGCTGATTGTTTGCTCCAGCTAATAATCGGGGAATGCCTTGATATTACCATCGACATCTGTTATATGACCACCATGCTTCGCACGTTCGATCATGGTAAACAGTATTCAATTAAACTTTTCTATCGTAAGTACAAGATATTTTCTTGTCTATAAATAATATAACGCATATGAGACGGTTTGTCCATGCGTTTTTGACTGGCTACTTTTTTATTCATTTTGTTTATTGACAAATCTATAGGAATCTATTTTTTCTTTTTTAATAATGTTTTTTTCTAAACATTTTTTTATAAATCCGGAGGCTCCATTTTCAGATATACAAAACATTTCTGCAATATTTCTTCTATTAAATGAATAATCATATCTATATCTGTTAAATAGTTGCTCTATCTGATTAATAGTTTTGCTTCGAAACGCATTATCAATTTGTTCAATTAATTTTTCTTTGAAGTAAATCAATTCCCAATCTTTATCTGAGTTGAGTTTTCTATTCGTCAGTTGAGTTTTCTCATTACTGAATTGAGTTTTCTCATCATTAAATTGACTTTCAGAATATAAATCTAAATTTAGCTGAGCCGGATCTGCTACACTTCGATTAGGTAATACAACTTGAAAATAAAACTCATTTGAATAAAAGACAGGTTTTTCGGTAAAATCTGTATACGAATTAATTATTCGTCCAATACCACTTCCTCTTCGGTCCATGTAATGTAATCTACCAAATATATCAGATATTATTTCATTTCTCCTCATGGATGGTACTCTTTTTAAGTCCAGATCCTGAATCCTACTACCATTTAGCATACCACCAGGAGATGTTATTTCTAAACGATCATCATAGATATCTACATGCACCTCTGTACCAACAATTTGATAATCTCTATGAATTAATGCATTTACAAGTACTTCCCTAACTGCTTTAAATGGATAATCACTTTTTTCTTCTCTTCGCATTCCTCTAATTGTCCATGCATTTTTTGAATTATTTCTAATAAATGCTTCTGCATCATTTAATAAAGTAATAATACTTGCATCAGAAAATTCTCGATCATCCAAGGCATCACCATCGATAGACCCTTTTTCAGTCCCCTTCCATCTAGTACAAACAATTTTAGATTGTCGTATAAACCCTTGGTCACATAACAATAATCCAGCATTTGTTACGGTATCATCTTCTTCGACAAATCCCATGGATATTAAATCTCGTGGCAAAATAAATTCTTCACCTGTCTCTTTTTTATATGTCGCCTTTAACAATGTAAAACTAACATCTGACAATTTATAACAACTAGGCAATGAATCATATGTACGATTTTGCCCCTTTAATATCAAATTATTTAATTCGGCTGTTGTAGCTATTACAGAGCGGTCACCATGACGAACATATGCTTCTTTAGTTTTTTCATGTACATAATAATATGGATAATTAGGACCATTTGAAACAAATAAGTCTAAACAGTTCCTTCCATTTGTATCAGACACAATTTCTGTTAATTCAAAACGAATATTTGGAGAAATTCGATTTGTTATCAATTCAGAAATTTTACTAGCTACTGCTTGCACGTCATCTAACCCAACAGCAGTATGTGTATCATCTGTATATCCGAAATAAATATGACCACCACTTGTGTTTGCAAAGGCAGAAACCGACTTCAACCAACTTTTAGGCTTTTCTTTTTCAAGGCTTAATTTATAATCGATTCTTGTAGCCTCTGCTCCATTATGAATTGTCATTTACATCACATCCTTCCTACATGTTTACCTTTTATTTTAACATGAATATTATTTTCTATAAATGTTTAATTAATTTCTTTTACATTCTTCTTTATTGTAATATATCTTCGTCAGTCTATCTTTATTATTAGAATTGATTCAAAGCGCTTGTGAAGGGGTTGTGTCTACATATCTTATTTCCACTAAAATTACACTATTTTTTCACTATTTTTCATTACTTCATCGTCTTCGCCAGTGAATTGAGCAATGCCCGCATCTCTGGATTTGCCAACACTTTTGCCAGAAGTTCCGGATCGACTTCATCAGCAACAGTTGCATTATTATTTTCCTGCTGTACATGCATCTGTGGATCCAGATTCTTTTTCTCATAAAACGCTTCTTCAAAAAGCTCTGCATTTTTCCTTCGGTCATCATCCAGAATATGAGAGTACACATCCGTAACCATATTGACCTGAGCATGGCCGGAATCACCCTGTACCGCCTTGATGTCTCCACCATTCAATTTCAGCTTATAAGTAACGCTGCTATGACGAAAACTGTGAAATACAACCGGTGGGAGATTATAGTCCTCGATCAGTTTTTTTAAAGGACCACGTATTGCTCCATCTCCTAGAGGAAGCCCAAAGGTACTTGCCATAACCAGGTTATAGTCCATATATTCATCACCAAGGATTTCTTTCATTTCATCCTGTTCCGCTTTCCAGTCTACCAACATATTAGCGACACTCTTTGGTAAGAATATCTTACGCACACTGCTTTCTGTCTTTGGTGTTTTCAGAATACGGACCGTAGAATTCTTCTTATGATTTGTCGGGAATACCAACAACACATCTTTTCCATCCAATGCATTCAACGATTCTTTTCTTATACGCTGTGATTCTTTGTTGATGAAGACATATGCACGGTTTTCTTCAATTGCCTCAGGAGAAATATCTACACAATCCCAGGTAAGACCAAGCAGCTCACCAAGTCGTAAGGAACATGAAAAGGATAGATTTATTGCAAGCTTTAATCGCTCATCTTCACAGACACTGAGCGCATACATTAATGTATCCGCTGTCCAGATGTCTCTTTTTTGTGATTTATGTTTTGGTACAGTCGCATGGGTGCAAGGATTCTTCTCCATCAACTCCCATTTCACTGCCTGTTCAAAACAGTTTCTAAGCAGCTTATTAATATCCCTGACCGTACTGGAAGATACAAATTCATTTCGACTGGTTTTATTCAATGGATTGATAACTGCACGTCTCTTCAAAAGACTCTGATAATATCTTTCGATGAATCTGGTATTGATCTCTGAGAGTTTCGTATCACCAATGATCGGAAGAATATAGTTATTGATAAGAGAGACATTTCCTTCATATGTAGAAAGCGCCCAGTTTTCTTTGCCATAAAGTGCAACATATTCTGTAATAAGCTCGTCCAGTGTTTTGCATTTACGGACGACAAATGATCCCATCTCTTTTTTATATTCAATTTCTTTTTTTCTTCTCTTTGCTTCGGCTTTCGTTTCATAGGTTTCCCACTTCTGTTTCCTCTCACCTTTTTCATTCGTATAAGAATAGATTACATTAAATTTTCCATTTCGTTCTCTTATAGATGCCATATTATTGCATGCTCCTTTCCAAATCTCTTTGTTCCATCCAGTCCTCAAATTCATCCCGACAGATCCTTACTCGACTGCCAACTTTTATTACTGTGAACTTCCCTTTATCCGCCCACTTGTTGATCATGCTTCTGCTGACCTTTGCCAGATAGGAAGCTTCATCAAAAGTAAGATATTTTATATTTCCATTGCTTCCTCGTATTCCGGTTTGTGATAATTTCTTCCGCCGGAAATTAGCCAGGGCAATATTCTGTTCCTGTGCAAGTTCTTCATAATCATTCGATGGATCCAGCTTATAACGGTCCTGACCTTCCAGGAATTTTTGAAAACTCTCTTTTGTGATCCTTTTCTTTTCTGCAATCACAATGAATTCAAAAAAATGACTATACTTCGGATTATCAAGAATTGTATATACTGAACTTCTGGTTGTTCCAAGCAGCTGTGCCATCTCAGGCATCGTAATAGTTGCATTTTCCAAAAGAGCGTCTTTTTCTCTGTCTTCCTTTGTTCGATACCGGGACTGGCTTTTATACCAATTCCGAAAAGATTCTTTTGGTATTCGTTTCCAGTAATCGACAATAACAGCTTCCATTTGATTTTTCTTGAGTAAATCATAAACAAGATATTCATCAACACCCAACAGATCCGCGACTTCCTTAACAGAATAGGACCAGGATTTCAATTCTTTCCCCGGTTCTTCTCCGGTAACTTTATGGTATTTAATCTGATTGGCATACCATTTTTCAAAGCTGGCAATATTGATTCGTATCTTTCCGGCACTCTCTTTTGATTCAAAAACGTTTTTATGCACCAGCCAATATCGATCTGTCTTTTTTAATCCCAGTAGCTTTCCCATTTCCGGCACGGTCATCCAGGTCCTCTTTTGTGTTGGACGCCGTTTGTAAGGACTTTCTTCTGATATTTTCGAAATGATTTCTTCAACATCGTCCATTTCCGGAACTTCTTTTTGTTTCATAATTGCTGTTGCCATTTATTCTTCACTTCCTGTCTTTTTTAGTGTTAGTGTTTTTTCTTATATCATATCTCAAATCCAGATAAAAATTTAGGATGTCGATTGCAGATAAAATCTGCCTGATCAACACCCTGTTTTTTATTGTTCCAAGTTATCGAGCCAGTCATCGAAACTCTTCTTAGAGATGCGATACTTTCCGCCATCCAACTGGATCCACCGGAATTCCTTTTTCTTTAAAAGGTTATAAATAGTAGGTCTGCTGACTCCTAAGATTTCCTGTAACTCTTGAACTGTATAACATCTTTTTTCTGACATTTCTTTATCCTCTTTTCCTTGAAATATGAAAGAAAAATTATTCCTTCATATAACGAAACGCTCAGAGCATGTTTTACAGTGGTCAAAAGCAAATTTTTTTACTTTTTTTCTTACGAGTTTTCTTGCGTGTTTTTTTAATGCCACTCGTAAGAAACTCGTAACATTAGATTTTTGCATTTTTCCTGAAATTAGGTAAAGAAAAAGAGCATATGGAATTGAATCCATACACTCTATGATTACTGGAACTTTATTTCATTTTTAATTCAACAAACTTAAATTTATCGTCTTGTTCCATTCTTATCAAAATTCTTTTTTATTTGCCCCAAACAGCCGCTGCATTCGACCTTACAAGCAGTTCTTCCACAGGCAGACCAATCGGACAAATATCATGACAAGATAACGACTTCCCGCATCCCTCAAAATATTTCTTCTTATATTCAGCAGAAATCTCATTCAAATGAGTGCTTTCCTGTTCTTCATTCAGAATCCGAAATGCGTTGACTGCAGCAACAGTGCCTGCGAAAGTCCCATTTGCAGAGAAGTTAGGACACACTTCAAGGCAACAGCCACACATCAGACAGCGTGCCGACTGGTATCTCGGTTCATGTGTCCACGGATTCATATAAGCTTCACTTTCAAGCCAAAGGTTCAGTTTTTTCAAATTTTCAAACAGAATTGACCGGTCAATGATCAAATCTCTTACAAGCGGAAATTTGCTTAAAGGTTCCAAGGTGATTGTAGAACCTTTTAACGTATGTAGAAATGTAGAGCATGCCAGCCTCGGACGTTCGTTAATCAGCATGGCGCAAGCCCCACATTTTCGCACCATACAGCTACATTCCCAGCTGATGGGAGTAACTATATTCCCTGAATTATCTTTCAAAGGGGTTCTACTGTTCAATTCCTTTAGAACATTGGCAACAGAGCTGTTTTTGCTTCCGTCAAACTCAAATTCCTGCCAATAATTGTCTGATTTCTGACTCTCCTGCCGCCTGATTCTTATTTTATATACCAAGTGAATCACCGCCTTTCTGGAACAGGTACAAAGGAAATCTGTATCTGCTTTCCATCAAATCTGGCTACCGTTGTTTTAAGGTAATCATCGTCATTGCTCTTCGGATAATCCTCCCGCCAGTGTGCACCACGGCTTTCTTTTCTTGCAAGAGCACTCTTTAGAACTGCCATGCCAAGCAATGGAAGATTTCCTGTCAGCGCTTGTACCGTTTGAATCCCATTTAACAACGTATTCTCATTTCTGACAACGCCCATAGTCTCCTGCATCACTTTGTTTAATTGCTTTATTTCTGAAATTTGAGACGCTGGTGGAAAATCTATCTGTGTCGCACAAGATAGATCTACTACATCTGCCTGTTCGCATGCTGATTTTGCCGCAACACGTCCTCCGTATAACGCTCCTAACAGAGAATTTCCACCAAGACGGTTGGCACCATGATATTGGGCACAGCATTCTCCGGCAGCGTAAAGATTCTGAATCGGCGTTCTGTGCTGCTCATCCACCAGAATACCTCCCATAAAATAGTGAATTCCCGGTAAAACAGACACCGGTTCCTTTCGTATATCTTTATGCAAATAGGTCATACAATCGTCTGCCAGACCAGATAGCTTATTTGAAATAATCTCCTCCGATATTTCCGTCATGTCAAGAAATACCTCTGATTCATGGCTGACCTTCCATATCTCTCTGGCGGTAATATCTCGTGGCATCAGATTTCCAAGCTCCGGGTATTTTTCCTCCATGAAATACCATTGTTTTTCATCTTTCATGGCAAACAACCTGCCACCTTCCCCTCTGGCCGCCTCGCTGATGAGCATGCGTTTTCCACCACATTTCACAGTTGTCGGATGATACTGGATCATCTCGCCATTTGCCAGAGGAACACCAAGCCGGAACAATTCTGCGGTGACTTCTCCTGTATTGCTCAGCGAACCCGTTGTATTTCCAAACAATCCGTGCATACCACCGGTGGCAACAATAACCGCATCCCCCGGTAATTCCACAGTCTCCTGACTGTATTCATCCCTGATTACGCAGCCACAACAAATATTGCCACACAGACGAAGTGTTAGGAAAGAATGATGGCTGAACCGTTCTACCATACCAGATGCTTCTTTCCTGCGAACAGCGTCTATCATAGCTGTCATGATCTGCTTCCCGGTATCGCTCTGTGCAAAAGCAGTCCGTTTCTTTTTCTGCCCGCCAAAATTTCGCAGATCCACATCATCATAGCCACTCATGTTAAATTTAACTCCAAGTTTTAGCAGCCAGTGCACCAGCTCCGGTGCTGCCTGTGTCATTCCCCAAACTGCATTTGGATCTGCCAGACCACATGCTGCCTTTATTGTATCTGTAAAATGTTCTTCGGGACTGTCGTTTTCATCTTTTGTATTCAAAGCTGCGTTGATACCGCCCTCCGCCATAACAGACTGTGCCCGCTCTGACGAAAGGGAGGAAACCAGTTTTACATTGCATCCATTTTCCGCTGCCTGCAAAGCCGCTGAAAGTCCTGCCAGTCCAGCACCTATAATAATAATTGTCTTACTCATAGATATTGCCACCCAATATAATAGAAAATAACTGCGCCCGCTATAAACAGAAGGAGCACCGAAAGAATCAAATAAATATCACCCCTTCGTTCTTTATAACTGATGATTCCCAGCGATACGAGCAATGGGCGGATATTGATAAAAATATGAACAAAGATTGCCGCCACGAACAAAAGCTGAGTTACCATCTTTACCGTTGTAAAAGGGAACAAAATATATGTCCCATTCTGCACCTTTCCAAACAAGCCAATATGGAAGAACAGCAGGATCAGTATTGCCAGCCCACTGGCTCGTCTCGCCCAGAATATGGCGTTCTGTTTCAGATACATTTTTCCGGATTGCTTCGCTGTCTGTAAACTCTGAACTGTCAGGATGACACCAATCACCGTATGCACAACAAGAATACCAACACCAATCCATGCAAGAAGTTTCCCTGCACTACTTCCAACTCCGTTCAGCATAAAGCTTCCCATGATTCCATGAATCATAAAAATGAGAAGCATTAAAACAGACAAAATCGTATTCCATTTTCTCATAAATTCCCGCTCACCTCATTTCTTCGCTGTCCATGATCATATAGTCCATCTGTGATAACGTTGTAACGTCAATAAAATCATCCGATGCCAGGAATACATCATACTTTCCACTTACCACTCTTGATAGCATCATTGTGTTACTGTACTCTTTCAGATCTACGGAAAAACCGGCCTGTTTCAACCTGTCACAGAGTTTCTTAGCATAACTGACAAGCGGATAATCCGTCTCAGATACATATAACCGAAAACTAATGTCCGTTTTCATGAGATCTGTTTCATTTGTTTCCGAATCGTCCAGTGCCAATTCTTTTAATTTATTCCGGGTGTTCTCGTTGTCGAGACCATCTGACATCATATTAATACCGAGAACATAAGAGCCTTCCAACTGTGCGGAGGCTTGAGCCGCCTCTTTTGACTTCGGTGTTGCTCCTGTGACTGCATCAATCATAGAAGGCGGTGAATGTAAAATGACACCAAAACCTACAAGAAAAACAATCGTAACAACTAACAGAATCAGTTTTCGTTTCACATTTCCACCTCATTTCCTATTTTTTCAAAATTCTCATTGCGTTCAAAACAGCAATTATGGTAACACCTACATCACCAAATACAGCTTCCCACATTCCAGCTATACCCAGAGCACCAAGGATCAGGAACACACTCTTAATTCCAAGTGCAATCACTATATTCTGCATGACAATTTGCTTTGTCGCTTTTGCCACATCAATCGCATCCACCAGCTTAGATGGTTCATCTGTCATCAGAACCACATCCGCAGCTTCAATGGCCGCATCCGAACCAAGCCCACCCATTGCAATACCAACATCTGCACGGGCAAGGACAGGAGCGTCATTGATACCATCACCAACAAAAGCTAATTTGCTTCCCTGTCTCTTTTTACTGTCTAAAAGCTCAACCTTTTCCACTTTTTGATCAGGAAACAGTTGTGCATAATATTCATCCAACTGCAATTCTTCTGCAACAGCCTTTCCGATTTTTTCATCATCACCAGTAAGCATGACTGTTTTTTCCACACCGATATGTTTCAAATCAGAAATTGCTTTTTTGCTGTCCGGTTTTACTTCATCTGTTATCAGAATGCATCCGGCATATTGACCATCTACTGCTACATAAACCTTTGTACCAACTTTTTCACAGGCTGTGTACTCCACATTCTCTGAATCCATAAGTTTCGTATTGCCGGCATAAACTTTCTTCTTTCCTGCCATGGCACTGATTCCATATCCGGAAATTTCCTTGTAATCAGAGATAACTGATTGGTCAATTTCTTTTCCATAAGCAGAGAGAATGGATTTTGCAATAGGATGGTTAGAAAAGCTCTCTGCCTGGACCGCATACTCCAGAACCTGTTCTTTTGAAAATCCATTTGCAGGCAGAATATCAGTCACATTGAAAACACCCTTTGTAAGTGTTCCAGTTTTATCGAACACAATAATGCTGACATTATTAAGCGCCTCTAAATAATTACTTCCTTTTACGAGAACACCTCGTTTAGATGCCGCACCAATACCTCCGAAGAAAGTCAGCGGGATTGAAATGACCAATGCACATGGGCAAGATACCACAAGGAAAACAAATCCTCTGCGAATCCACTCTGTCCAACCTCCACCAAGAAGAATCGGTGGCAGAATTGCCAGAATAGCTGCTAAGATTACAACAACAGGAGTGTAATAACGTGCAAATGTAGTAATGAAATTTTCTGTTGGTGCTTTTCTACTGGACGCATTCTCCACAAGATCAATAATCTTTGAAGCAGTAGATTCACCAAATGCTTTCGTTGTCTTAATCGTTAAAACACCCGTCTGATTCATACAACCGGAAAGTGCTTCGTCTCCTTTATGAACGCTTCTCGGAACCGATTCTCCAGTTAAAGCCCTCGTATCCAGCATAGAATCTCCATCCAATACCACACCGTCTAATGGGATTTTTTCACCAGGCTTTACAATAATAATCTCGCCAATGGCAACACTTTCAGGAGATATGGTAATCAATTCTTCGTTCCTTCTGACTGTAGCACAATCCGGACGTATATCCATTAAATCTGATATAGATTTTCTGGAACGCTCAACAGCCAATGACTGGAAAAATTCACCAACTTGATAGAACAGCATAACAGCAACTGCTTCCGGATATTCGCCAATGACAAAAGCACCAATCGTAGAAACGCTCATCAGGAAATGTTCATCAAACACACGTCCCTTTGAAATATTCCTCACAGCTTGCCATACAACATCCCCGCCAAGAATAATATAGGAGACAATGAGAAAAACTAACTCGACAGGCAGTGGCACTTTCGCAAAAACTGTCAATGCCATACCAATACCATAGATTGCTGCGCCAATCGCCAAACGAATCGTCAACTTCTTCTCCTCATTGTTATAGGATGTATTGGTATCCTGTTTTTTTGCAGGTATATAGTATTCCTGTGCAATTTCGGAAACTTCTACATCTGGCTCATGGCTGTGGACAATCGTTTCAATCTGACTGGCTATTGTATTTGCGGCAGCTGGAGCAACATTGATTGTCAGCGTCTGCTTCATCAGATTTACCACTGAGGATTGCACTCCATCCAACTCTCCGACTTCTTTTTCAATTTTTGCGGAACAATTTGGACAGTCCAACCCTTTTAATAGAAATATGCGTTTCATGATAATCTCCTTATAATTTGTTTAATTGTTCAATTACTCAACTATAATGTTAAAAAATATTATTTCTGCCAAAGATGCTCAAATCCCTTGTCAATAATCTCTTTCACATGATCATCTGCCAGCGAGTAGTAAACTATCTGTGCTTCTTTACGGAATTTTACCAGATTCGCTAGGCGTAATGCCTTTAACTGATGCGAAATTGCAGATTTTGTTACCCCCAGTAGCACTGCAAGATCACATACACACATCTCACTCTGTTCTAGAGCGTGTAAGATTTGTACTCTAGTTCCATCTCCAAATAGCTTAAACAAAGAAGCCAACTGGATATAATCATCTTTTGGCTGCATCTTGGATTTCACATCATTCACAATATCCTCATGAATTACATCGCAATTACAAATATAAGACGTTTTTGACATATATTCACCTCCAAATAATAATAGTTGAACAATTACTCAACTATTATTATACTTATTTTTAAATTTATGTCAATAAGCTGATGTTAGTTCCCCATAAATTTTACAATAAAAACCAGCTCTTTATTCTTTTCTTAATCTTTTTCCCAGTATACCGTTTTGGCTTTCTTGTCGCACTTCCTGTAAATTCCGATTTTACTTTGTAACTATGACTTTTCCTTCTGAATCCAGAAGAGGTGTAATAGCCGCTCCATATCCAGATTTCCAACAAAGATAGTTAACCCCATTCTCCTTATCTACAAGGATTTGGCGAACTCCTTCATCCTTAAGCTGACTTCCGTCTCTAAATGTAACTTCAAATCTTTCTTCTTTCTTTGCCATGTTTATTTCTCCTTTTTTCAAGCGTTAAATTTAAATTTTCCTGTTATACAAACTAGAATTGGCTATTTCGTTGCAACAATACTTATCCAATGATTTTTTGTATTTGAATACGTTTTTATCTCTGTAAAACCTGCTTCTTTCAAAGCAGCAATGAGTTGATCAGATGTGTAAATCTTCATACCATCAATCAACTTTGTCCATTTTTCATCTGCGTCATTCGTTCCGTCAGATTCGTTACAAATCAGGAATGTCCCTCCGTTTTTCAGAACTCGATTTACCTCAAAAAAACATTTTTCCAATCCCGGCCAGAAGTAAACTGTCTCAAAAGCAGAAACATAATCAAAAACCGCATCAGGAAAAGGGATAGCAGAGACATCACCTTGAACCACGCAACATTTCCCTTGTTTAATGGCGGCGGCGTTCAGTTTTTGAGATTCTGCCACACTGACCTTCGAATAATCCATTCCTGTCACATGTCCATTTCCGCATTTGCCCAACCAGGCTACAATATTTGCACCGCCTCCGCAACCAACATCCAGTACCGCAGCGTCCGAATTCACTGAGATATTTGAGAATCCCCATTGTGATAACTTGGCGTGACCGATGTTCATCATCTTCGTCATCAATTTTCCGCCGAAGCCTTGTGGCTTACGAGTATTTTCAAAGAAGTTCATTGCATTATTCCTCCTCTTTAAATTCTAATTTTCCAATTTAACAAACTTGAATTGAGATTTCATATATTCAAAGGGATTTAATAACTGTTATATTTTATTGTCAAATATCTCTCAAGCCCTTGAAAACACTAAGTTTGTCGCAGGTGAGCTTTCCCTTATTGTTTCCCTTGTATTATATTGTCCCATGAGTGTTTACGAACTCTGATAAGGGAAAAAAAAAGAGAAAGAAAATCTTATAAAACAGTATAACACAAAATAAAAGTGACATGGTGAACTGATTGAAATGCTTCTGATTTTTGCAACAAATGATTGATTGAACGATAAGGAGATTTGATACGATGAGAACGATATTTGCAGAATACAATCCACAACGCGACAGCATTGATGTTTATTCTTCTGCTGGCTATATGCTCCGCATTGACTGCTGGGAAGCGGAGAAGAATTTAACAACTACTCCCAGATCTGACTGTGCATTAAACGCACTTGCCATTGATGAACCACTTGAATATGCAAGATTGTATCTTGATGGAACGATGCAAATGTGGATAGATGACGGATCTCACCATCCAGTACATGACCGTAAGCAGTTCCTGTTTCTTTCACATAGTATTTACCAAGTGGAAGATGGATCAGATGAACATTGTTGTTGGGGAAACTTCAAGATATAAAACACTGAAAGGCTATTGCTTCATGAGCTGTAAGACAATCTATGTCATGATCAGTAGTTTCCTTTCAGAAGAAGAAAAGATGATTGTTGCCGCTCATGAATTAGGACATATCATCCTGCATCGTTCCCAGCTGAAAATGGCTCCAATGCAAGATGATACACTCTATAATATGACGGATAATACAGAATACCAGGCCAATCTGTTTGCTGCCGATCTTCTGATTGATGATGAGGAGATCGAAGATATGGTTCAGAACGAAGACCTGGATTATTTCGGACTCTGCAGTTCTCTGAATGCAACTCCTGAACTCATGAGCTTTAAACTATACAGCCTGACAAAACGAGGCCAGGCTTATCATATGCCGATGGAGATTCAGAGTAATTTCCTAGCAAAATAATAAAGGATAAGCGCATTCTACAATAAGAAAACTATAGATTTATCTCACTGAGAGGAGGAACATTTATGTCAAGACATCATATAGAAAAGGTAACTTGTCCTTCCTGCCATCATGAGGGGAATTTTGAGCTCTGGGACAGTATTAATACTGCACTGGTTGCGTAATTGGTTCTGAAATCAACCATAGTCAACAGAATGCCCTCAATCGCCAGTTTCCGGTTCAGTCTTTTCTTTACTGTAAGAATGGTCTTGATCAACTGCTGAAGTCCTTTCACAGGCAGATATGCGGCCTGCACAGGTATCAACACGGAATCGGAAGAGACCAGTGCATTGATCGTCATCATACCAAGGCTTGGCATACAGTCGATCCGGTACCGGTCTGACGATCAGCGGATTTAATATTCCATACTTCTCAATGCTT
>ERZ835762.132-NODE-132-length-99720-cov-7.681182_pt1 | contig 99720 bp, 93 predicted proteins | sample MGYA00519687_ERZ835762 | MGnify/ENA primary metagenome ERZ835762 (study PRJEB31850, sample SAMEA3708783) | human gut metagenome | biome: human gut; feature: human-associated habitat; material: faeces | place: China | collected 2014 ... | reverse complement strand
ATGGCACTGATTTGTGCCTCGTCATATTCTTACATAGAATGCGTTATAAGTCAAGTAAAAATTACAGGCTTTTAAAAAAAATGGCAGCAGTTCATACTGTTGCCAAAAAAGTGATTGCTTTTTATTTGCCGGGTCTTCCCAGGACCTGGGCAATGTATGCGCTGGGAGTCATACCTGTTTTTTTCTTGAACAGCTGGGAAAAATACTGGGGGTTGTTTCCAAGTCCCACCTCCTGGGCCACGTCCTGTATCTTGTCCAGACCCTTTGAGGCCAGCAGCTGCTTGGCGGTTTTAATCCGCATGTCCGCCAGGTAGGTGGAGAATTTGGTGCCTGTTTCCTTCAGGAATTTTTTGCTGACATAGTCCACATTCATGAAGAGATAGTTTTTGGCAATGAATTTAAGGGTCAGGTTGTCATCCTGCAGGTTCTGGCTTACATAGTCAAATATCTGCTGTGTCATGGTGCTGACGGCCTGCCCGCTGTCAGGCTCTCTCAGGATGTCCTCCACCCGTTCAATGGCAAGGTTTTTTAAGTCCGTTATGCTCTGTTCATTTTCTATCCGGACCAGGAGTTCGGTCAGCCAGGTGGAAGAGAGGGAAGGACTGTTCAGGGTGAGCTTCATGAACAGGTTGCTGGCAATCTGCTTTAAAAAGGTAATATCATTTATATCCTTTATGAGCTCGGTCAGCTTCTGCATGGAATCCGGCTGCCGGTTCAGGATGGACTGGCACAGCTGCTCCAATTCATTGATGTGGGTGTTGTAATTGCAGGTGTAGAGCAGATGAAAATTATTGATATAATAAATCATACCAAAACGCCTGATTTTTTTGAGAACCACCACCAGAAGCTGCTCCAGATTGGAGTACAGGGTGGATTCGGTTTCCAGGGTCACGGCCTGGCCCGGATAGTGCCTTTGGCAGATAAAACGCTCCAGGTCCTGGTAGTTTGCGGCAAAGTCTTTAAAGAACAGAAGCAGGGTGTTATTGACGTATACGCCGTGTATGATGACAGAGGAAATATTTTCGCTGCAGTACAGCCTTAAATCATCCAGAAACTCCTCCAGGTGTTCAAAGGGCAGAAAATACACATAGTACAGCCTGTAGACCGTGAATTTAAAGTCGATATAGGACTCATAGGAACGGATGATGTCCGGAAAGCCCCGGTTCTGGCATATGCTGTCATTGATGATGCTGAAAATAACGTTGTGGTTCATGCTGTTGATTGCCATGAAGCGGTCGGACACAATCCGTTCCATGATTTTCTGCTGGTAGCAGTCCTTCTTGCACTGCTCAATACAGTCAATGATCTGCAGTTCATTACAGGGCTTGAGGAGGTAGTATTTAACCCCGTTTTTCATAGCCTCCTTGGCATATTCAAATTCCCCGTAGCCTGAGAGGATGATGAACTGTACATTCAGGTCCGTGCCGGAAATCCTGCGGATCAGTTCCAGCCCGTCCATACCGGGCATCCGTATGTCGGTCAGCACGATATCCGGTGTCTCGTCCATTATCATATCATATGTTTCCATTCCGTTTTTGCACAGGCCGACCACCTCGATGTCGTATTCCTTCCAATTGATGATGGTGGATATGGTTTCGCGGATAATGCGTTCATCGTCCGCAATGATTAATTTAAGCATAGTCATCTTCCTCTGTTTTGTATGGTATAGTGATGATTGCAATAGCTTTCTCATCCTGGTTCTTAAAGGACAGTCCATAGGAATCCCCAAAAAGCATCTGGATGCGCTGGTGGATATTGACCAGGCCGATGCCAAAGCCGTGGGCATTCTTGGTACCGTCCTGAAGCTTTTCAAGAAGGCTGTCCTCAAATACAGAGCCTTCATTTGACACCTCCACAATCAGCAGCGTGCCTTCCTTTCTGGTCCGTATGCTGATTTCGCAGGTATCCATCATCTCCTCCATACCGTAGCGTATGGCATTTTCCAGAAGGGGCTGGATAGTGAGGGGCAGGATAAGAGCTTTGCCCAGTTCTTCGGGACACTCCACATGGAAAAGAAGCCGGTCCTCAAAGCGTATTTTCTGAATGGTCATGTAGCTTCCGGCCAGGCCGATCTCATAATCCAGGGAAACAAGCGGCTTTTTGTTGCTGAGGGTAGCGCGAAGCAGGGTTCCAAGGGATTCCACCATGGAGGAAATCTGCTGGTCCTTTAATGCCTTGGCCCGCCAGTTTATGGTTTCCAGGGTATTGTATAAAAAATGCGGGTTAATTTGGGATTCCAGCGCCTTAAGCTTTGCGTCGCGGCTTAAAATCTGATTCACATAATTGTTCTGGACCAGGTACTGGATACGGCCGGCCATGGTATCGAAATGCTGGTGCAGCCTGCTGATTTCATCCGTCCTTTTACTGTAGTCCACCTCTACCTCGGGCATTTTAAGCTCCGTGCTGCTGAAAAACTCCATCTTCTGTATTAAAAGGTCAAAGTCCTTTAAAATGTAGCGGGTCAGGCGCCTGGAAAAGGCCAGGGCAGCGATAAAGCCCACAATGAGCATGGCCAGGATAAGGCGGTAGGCCATGTCTGTGGATTGGGCAATCTGGTCATAGGGGACCAGGTTGATGTAGGTCCAGTTGTAGTAGGGAATGGTGTTCTTAACTGCAAAATAGCTGTGTCCGTTCTGGTGTATGATGCTGTAGGGCTGGCCCGTCTGTTTCATGAATCCGTTGGCGGTTTCCGGGTCAATCCCGGCAGAAGTGTATATGAGCTGGTCCCCGTCAAAAAGAATATAGCTGGATTCACCGTAGGTGGTTACTGCACGGTTGGCATCCCTTACAATCCGGTCCAAATCCACAAAAACCAGCAGGTCGCCCAGATGGTCCAGCTCCAGGTTGTAGACCTTCCTGACGCTTCTGCTGAGTATATACAGACTGTGGTCATAGTCAATGGTCCAGGTAATGGCTCCTTCCCGCTCCCTGGCCTTGTCCACTGCGCTCTGTACCGTGTCCGTATCCGCATTGTTGATGACCACGAAATTAGTCAGGTTTTGGAAATGACGGTTATTCAGCGCAATAGCGGATACACCGTTATTTTTGTAGGCCTGCTGGTAATTGTTGATGGCTGCGCTGATCCGCGGGTTGTTTTCGGACCATATAATGGGATCATCCGTACTGTCAATGCGGTTTAGGGAATCCTGAATCACTGAGGAGGAGATAATGACGGAGGAAAGGGTCTCAATGCTTTTTAAGTTGCTGGAAATGGTCTGGGAGGAAAAGGACAGATTTCCGGCAATGGCCTTGTAGAGCTGTTCATTATATGCATTGGAAGAAATGCGCAGCCCTATGAGCGCTATGAGAAGAATCAGCACCACATTAGACAATACAACGGCCAGCAGTTTGTTTTTCATGGAGAGATTTTCAAAATCATGTTTTATCCGTTTCAGGTATCTCATAAGTTTCTCCTGTTTTCAGTGGAAATTTCCTGTCTTAGATTAATATATACCATATCTTTCAACAGGACAAGGAAAAGTTGCATCCGCATAAACTGTATGAAAAAGTCGGAAAATTAACCATGGACATCGGTTTTATTGATTGGTTTGACAAGAAAAAGCAGGTATAATCAATTCATCAAAAGCAACTAAAGAACGAGGGAGGTTTTCAATCATGAAAAAGAAATTAGCACTTGTGCTTACAGCTGCCCTGGCGGCGGCAAGTCTGACAGCATGCGGCGGTTCCGGTACCGCAGATACAAAGGCGGCCGGTTCACAGGCAGAAGGAGCATCCGGGGAAAAGGCTGCATCCGGGGATGGTTCGGAGATGGTGGTTGCCTGGTGGGGCAATCAGGTGAGAAATGAGCGTACACAGGCTATCTTAGAGCTGTATTCCCAACAGAATCCCGGAGTTACCTTTGACGGACAGTTTTCAGAGTGGGCAGATTACTGGAACAAGCTGGCTACGGCCGCTGCCGGTCATTCCATGCCGGATATCGTCCAGATGGATTACAAGTATATCCAGCAGTATGTAAACAATGATTTGCTGGTGGACTTGACGCCTTATATTGAAAACGGAACCATCGACGTGGCAGACTGTAATGAAGATGTACTGAACTCCGGTAAGGTAGGGGACGGACTTTATGCAATCTGCAACGGCATCAATGCACCTGCGCTGCTGTACAACAAGACGGCCCTGGATGAGGCAGGAATCACGGTAAAAGACAATATGACCATGGACGAGTTCATTGCACTCTGCAAGGAAATCAGGGAAAAGACAGGATATAAGACCAACATTGCATATAACAATGGTGAGAATTTCATTGAGTATTTCCTGCGCGCCAATGATGTAGTCATGTTCGAGGACGGAAAACTGGGCGGAACAGCAGAGGATTATGTATCCTATTTCAAGCTCTATGAGGATGGCATAAGGGACGGATGGGTTGTGGATCCTTCCATCTTCGCAGAGAGGACCATCGGCTCCGTGGAGCAGGACCCAATGGTGTATGGTTCCAATCCTGAAACCATGTCATGGTGTGCGTTTAACTATACCAACCAGCTCACAGCCATCAGAAGCGCCGCACCTGAGGGTGTGGAGATTGCCATAACCACCTGGCCTTCAGCAGACCCTGTTAAGTCCGATTATCTGAAGCCAAGCCAGTTTTTCGCCATCACAAAGGACAGCACAAATCCGGAAGAGGCGGCAAAGGTCCTGAATTTCATCACAAACTCAGTGGAATGTAATGAAATCCTTCTGGGAGAGAGAGGCATTCCTCTGTCATCAACAGTGGCAGATTCCATTGCGCCTAAGATGGATGAGACCAGCCAGGAAGTGATTAAGTTCATCAACGAAGTTGTATCTGATAATTCTTCCCAGATCAACCCGCCTGCTGCCGACGGTTCAAGCGAGGTAAACGATCTTCTGAACAAGCTGGAGGAACAGGTATGTTACGGCCAGATGACGGCTGAGGATGCCGGCCAGCAGCTGTTTACAGAAGGCTCAAAGATTATGGAGTCCAAGAAAAATTAGCAAATTAAAAAAGAGCGGCTGTTGTAGGTCGCTCTTTTCATAAGGCGAGGAGGAGAGGCTATGAAGGCATTAAAGCAGCAGCTCAGCAAGGAAAGTGTGGCCGGTGTCCTGTTTACACTGCCATTTACCATTGGATTCCTGCTGTTCATGATTGTTCCAATGGGAATTTCATTGTATTATTCGTTCTGTGATTATGACATTCTTTCACCACCTGTTTTTACAGGACTTAAGAATTTTATTTCCATGTTCCAGGATGAAACGTTTTTTAAAACACTGAAGGTAACTTTTTTCTTTGCATTTGTGTCTGTTCCGCTCAAACTTCTGTTTGCTTTGATTGTGGCCATGCTCTTGCTGGAAAATTCCAAAATGTCCGGTTTCTACAGGGCAGCCTATTACCTTCCCTCCATTATCGGAGGTTCCGTGGCAGTATCCATCTTATGGAAGAGGATGTTTGCCATGGACGGCGTGGTGAATAAGCTTCTGGGAATGGTGGGAATCCAGACCAGCTTTTCGTGGCTGGGGGATACCAGAACAGCTATATGGGTCCTCATATTGCTGGTGGTCTGGCAGTTTGGTTCATCCATGCTTATCTTCCTCTCATCCTTAAAACAGGTTCCGCAGTCCCTGTACGAGGCGGCGGAGGTGGACGGCGCCAGCGCACCGGCAAAATTCTTTAAGATTACCCTGCCCCTGCTGACCCCCACCATATTTTTCAACCTGGTCATGCAGATGATTAACGGCTTCCTGGCCTTTACCCAGTGTTATATCATCACCCAGGGAAAACCTATGAATTCAACCCTGCTCTATACTGTTTACATGTATAAGCAGTCCTTTGAATTCTACAACACAGGATATGGTGCGGCCCTTGCATGGGTCATGCTGGCTGTGATTGGTCTGATAACCCTGTTCCTGTTTGCAACGAAACGGTTCTGGGTATATGAAGGAGGGCTTTAATCATGAAAGAGAAGCGAGTGGTTAAAAAAGCAGTATACCATATCATTGTTTTCGTCATCGGCATCATCATGATTTATCCCCTTATATGGATGGTCATGAGTTCTTTTAAGGAGAACAGTACCATATTCTCCACAGCGGGCAGCCTGATTCCGGAGAAATTTATAGTCAGCAATTATTCCACGGGATGGAAGGGCTTTGGAAAGATTTCCTTTGCCACCTTCTTCAAAAACTCCATCTTCATCTCAGTGGTGGCCACCCTGGGAACCGTGGCCTCCTCCGCCCTGGTGGCCTACGGATTTGCCAGATTCAAATTCAGGGGCAAGAGCATCCTGTTTGCTGCCATGCTGCTCTCCATGATGCTTCCCGCCCAGGTACTCATGATCCCCCAGTATCTGTGGTATCAGAAGCTGGGCTGGGTGGGCTCCTATATGCCGTTGACGGTTCCATATTTCTTCGCCATACAGGGATTTTTTGTGTACCTGATTTCCAACTTCATCAGCGGTATTCCTACGGAATTGGATGAAGCGGCCAAGATTGACGGATGTTCCTATGCAGGTATTTTTACCCGCATCATGCTGCCTCTTATAAAGCCGGCACTGGTCACGGCCTGCATATTCTCCTTCATGTGGAGATGGGATGATTTCCTCTCAGCCCTGCTGTATGTCAGCAAGTCCAGCATGTACCCTGTCAGCCTTGCGCTTAAGCTTTTTTGCGACCCGGGCTCGTCATCGGATTACGGAGCCATGTTCGCCATGGCAACCTTGTCCATACTGCCGTCCATCCTTATATTCCTGTTTTTCCAGAAATATCTGGTTGAGGGCATCAGCACCTCCGGTCTGAAAGGATGATGAAAATGGAACATGAAATGAAGATAATAGACGGACATGTCCATCTGGTACAGTGTATCGCGGGAACAGGGGCAGGAGGAGAGCTGCGCTTTGCCGGAAACGGCATGGCGGAATATGCATCAGGGGAGCGTTTCCGAATGCTTCCGGATGAGTTCAGCCAGGGAGTGGTGACTGCCGGGGACATTCTCAGGAAAATGGATGAAAACGGAGTGGAGAAAGCAGTGCTGCTCCAGGGAAATTACTTTGGTTTCCAAAATCTCTATTCCATGGAGGCAGTGAAAAAATATCCGGACCGGTTTTGTGCCGCGGCTTCCTACGACCCTTTTTGCAGGGGCAAGGAACAGATACGAAAACATCTGTTTGAAGAGCTGGGTTTTCCAATTGTGAAGTTTGAGGTAAGTACCGGCTCCGGGCTCATGGCCAACCACTTTACGCTGCCCCTGGACGGGGATATCATGAAGGCCGAATATGATTATGCGGATGAGCATGGTCTGGTGTTTGTCATTGATATAGGCAAATGCGGCAGTGAGAGCTGGCAGACGGACCGGCTTTTGAATGTGATAAAAGAGCATCCCGGCATGAAGTTTGTGGTCTGCCATCTGCTGGCCGTGTCCATGAGGGACGAGGATAAGCTTGTGGAAGGATTAAAGAAGCTGGCCCTGCCCAATGTGTGGTTTGATTTGGCTGCCCTGCCCCATAACTGCGGCCCTGACGCCTACCCCTATCCCAATGCGGTGAGGTATCTGAGGCATGGAATTGAGATAGCAGGGGCGGACAGACTCATTTTCGGAACGGATATGCCCTCGGTGCTGAAAGAGGACAGCTACCAGCACTTTATTCAGTACATCACATGCAGCGATGCATTTTCCCGGGAAGAAAAGGAACAAATTATGTACAGGAATGCAGAGCATGTATATTTCAAGTAAACATATTAAGGAGGAAGCTATGAAGTATAGTGATAATAAAGTTAAGGATATTCAGATTGCATATATAGGCGGCGGTTCCAGGGGATGGGCCTGGACCTTTATGACAGACCTTGCCCTGGAAGACCAGATCAGCGGTACCATACGTCTGTATGATATTGACGGTGACGCGGCAAAGAACAATGAGGTAATCGGCAGCCGGCTTATGCAGCGGGACGACGCCAAAGGAGACTGGAAGTTTGAGACCAGCGCCAGTCTTAAGGACGCCCTGACAGGCTGCGATTTCGTTGTCATTTCCATCCTGCCCGGCACCTTTGACGAGATGGAGTCTGATGTTCACCTTCCGGAGCGCCTGGGAATCTACCAGTCTGTAGGCGATACGGCAGGGCCGGGCGGAATGGTCCGCGCCCTGCGCACCATACCCATGTTTGTGGAGATTGCCGGGGCCATAAAAGAATATGCGCCGAAGGCATGGGTCATTAATTATACCAACCCCATGTCGCTGTGCGTAAAGACCCTGTATCATGTATTTCCGGAAATCAAGGCATTCGGGTGCTGCCATGAGGTCTTTGGAACTCAGAAGGTCCTTAAGGGAATCTGTGAGGAGAGCTGCGGGGAACAGGATATTGACTGGCATGACATCCATGTTAATGTGCTGGGTATCAATCATTTTACATGGTTTTCAAGTGCTTCTTATAAGGGGATTGACCTGTTCCCTGTTTACCGGGACTATATTGACGCACATTTTGACCAGGGATATGAAGTGGAAGGCGAAAACTGGATGAATTCCTCCTTTAAGTGTGCCAACCGGGTCAAGATGGATCTGTTTAAGCGATATGGCCTGATTGCGGCAGCAGGGGACAGGCATCTGGCTGAATTCATGCCCGGAAATGAGTACCTGAATGACCCGGAGACAGTTGCATCCTGGAAATTCGGTCTGACCACGGTACAGTGGAGAAAGAATGACCTGAAGGAGAGACTGGACAGGAGCCGCAGGCTGGCTTACGGACAGGAAGAAGTCAAACTGGAACCTACCGGCGAGGAGGGAATCCTTTTAATCAAAGCGCTCTGCGGCCTTACAAGGGTTGTCAGCAATGTAAATATCCCTAATACGGCCTGCCAGATAACCAACCTGCCCGCAGGCGCGCTGGTGGAGACCAACGCGGTCTTTGAAAAGGACCACATCTATCCGGTGGTGGCGGGAGCTGTGCCGGAAAATGTAAAGGAACTTCTGATGCCCCATCTGGAAAACCATGAGCTGATTATGGAAGCAGCTCTTAAGCCGGATAAGGAAAAGGTGGTAAAAGCATTTATGAACGATCCTCTTGTAAAGGGAAAGAACTGCCGGGAAGAGGATATCAGGCTTCTGGTGGATGACATGATAAAAAATACGCTTAAATATCTTCCAAAAGGATGGGAATAGACGAAAATGAAGCACGATGGCGAATTACTTAAATTCACAGATGCATTCATCATCAATCTTGCGCCGGTACCCCAGAAAGAGCCGTTTTACGACGCAACCGGCGGTCCGTTTACCCATTCCAAGATAAGCAAATATGTGGAGCTCTATACGGAGGACGGCATCAAGGGCGTGTGTCCCTGCTCGTCCATCATGGAAAGGACCATTCTGCCCCTTATCATGACCGGGGAGAAAAAGAGCTTTGGACAGTGGATGCACAAGGTATACTGGTCATGCCGTAATTCCGGCTTTGACGGAGAGACGGCAGGGGAGGTGGGAAAGCTTGAATACCTTCTCACCGATATCCTGGCAAAGCGCGCAGATATACCCTTCCACCGGTTCCTGGGAGCTTTAAAGGACAGCGTCACCGTATATGGAAGCGGAGGAAGCACACACTTAAGCGGAGCGGATCTGGCCGGGGAAATGGAACATTTTATGGACTGCGGGCATAAGACTGTGAAGATGAAGGTGGGTACGGATTTTGCCACAAAGCTGGATTACGATGTGGAGCGTGTCAGGCTGGTGAGAGAGACCATTGGACCGGATGCAGAGCTGGCCATTGACGGAAACCATTCATTTACGGTCCGGGAGGCCCTCAGATTTGCGGATAAGGTACAGAAATATAATATCGCATGGTTTGAGGAACCGATTCACGGATTTGATTTTCGAGGCTATGGAGAATTGACAGAGAGCTGTCCCGTTCCCGTGGCTGCCGGCGAGTCGGTGCGCAACCACTATATGTTCACGCCTTACCTGGATGCAGGCGTCCGCCATTTCCAGCCGGTCCCATCCTCCTTTGCAGGAGTATGGGAGTGGATGCAGGTGCGGGATATGGCGGTCCGCAGCGGCATACGTTTTTCCTCGGGCGGTCTGCCCCTTCTTGCCTGTCCGCTCATTGCCACGGCAGGGGATGAGGCCATGGAGGAATTCCTGGAGGTATGCAACCAGCCGGTACTGGACTGCATGGAAGTGACCGTGCAGCGCAGGGACGGGAAATTTTACCTGCCGGACATTCCCGGACTTCCCTTCAGGCTGGATATGAAATGGCTGAAGAAAAACGGCTATCTGCTGTCCTATGAACGGTACTCCTGAGCCATACTGTGAAAATTCAATAACCCCCCAAGACCGGGCCCCCGCTGAACATCAGCGAAGTCCGGTCTTTTGCTGTGCTCTGGCCTGATCTGCTTTACAATTACCTGTTTTCGTGTTACATTTGCTACTGAAAACGGATAGGGTGTAAGGAATTATTAAAGGAAGATTAAAGAAAAACAGAAGAACAAATCCCGTTCTCTGTGCTATACTGAACAAAATCAGTACAGTCTGTCCATACGGGCTGTTATCTGGATTGGAGCGCTTTTACGCCCTGGAAAGGAGGCTGGATTTGGCAGAGGAACAACTGGCCGTGTCGTCGGTCCCTACAGTAAAAGAAACCAGGCCCGTGGTCATACGGGTAAAGAATTTATATAAGATATACCGGGTAGGCGATATCAAGGTCCGGGCCCTGGACGGGCTGGATTTTGATATATATAAGGGAGAATTTGTTGCCATTGTAGGAGCCTCCGGTTCCGGCAAATCCACCCTTCTCAACATGCTGGCCGGGTTGGAGAAGCCTACCAGGGGAGAGATTGAGATTGGCAGAGTCCATATAGAGAAGATGACGGAGCGCCAGCTGGTGAGCTTCCGCCGTGAAAAGGTGGGATTCATCTTCCAGGCATACAACCTGTTAAACACCATGAATGCTCTGGAGAATGTAGCCCTGCCCCTTTCCTTTCGGGGTGTTTCCAGGAGGCAGAGGCTTAAGGAAGCCAGGAAATACATGGACCTGGTAGGCGTGGGAGGACAGGCCAGGCATATGCCCAACCAGATGTCCGGCGGACAGCAGCAGCGTGTGGGAATTGCCAGGGCCCTGGTGGTCAATCCTCAGATTATATTTGCCGATGAGCCCACGGGAAACCTGGATTCCAAGACCACCATGGAGGTGCTGCGCCTGATGCAGAAGATTGTCAGGGAGCAGGACCAGACTCTGGTCATGGTTACCCATGACAACAATCTGGCCTCCTATGCGGACCGGAGAATCCGAATCATGGACGGCAGGATTGTGGGAATCGAGACAGGCGGCAGGGAAGCGTTATATGAGGGGAATGCAGAGGAAAAGGAGTGCAATGAGAATGAGAGCAAATAAATGGTGCAGGGGCCTGACGGCGTTTCTGGCAGCCTCAATGCTGGCCGGGATGTATCCGTCCAGCGCAGCGGCCAGCGATTATAAACTGGGCTACAACACCAATGCCAGTGAAAATGATTATGTTTTTACTACAAAATCACCCAAAGGGACCATAGGAAAATCCATGTCCATTCCCTTCCGTATCAGGGCCACGGATGAGGATATGGAGAACCTGCGCATCAGCCTCCTGGAAACCAATGAGTTCCAGCAGATAGAGGAGCGGGGAAACGGGGATTACTCCGTTGACTACTATCCCTTTGAAATTATGGAGACCACCTTTGTGGCCAAGAACGTGGGAACCATCAAGAAGGGCAATGTAAAGAGCGTGTCCCTGTCAGCCAGGGTGCGGCGCGATGCCCTTCAGGGATACTACAGCATCCCTGTACTGCTTGAATGGGACGGCGGTTCTGACACAGACTATATTAATGTATGGATTTCCACCTCTTCCACATCAGGAGCAGACGAGGAGGAGGACAAAAAGGAAGGCAATTACTTTGTGGTGGGAGAGAACCAGCCCACTCCCAGGGGCGTTTATCCCAATGTCATGGATTACACCGTAAATTTCCGTAATAAGAGGGAGACCACGGCCCAGGATGTGACGGTCAGCATGCAGCTTTCAGAGGACGATGCCAAGTTTCCCTTTGAAATCAACGACGGCAACTATGATCGCACCTTTGAGCGCGTGCAGCCGGGAGAAACCGTGTCCGCTCCCTACAGCATGGCAATCCGCAAGGATTCCTATACAGGTTATTATCCAATCAAATACACCATCACCTTCCGCTTAAGCTCTGAGGGGGATCTGCACACGGAGGAGGGAACTTTTTACGTACATATCACGTCCAAGGATAAAGAGGACGACCTGGGGGATTTTAACGCCAACGACAGGACCAGGGCCAGATTGATTGTGGAGAGCTACCACACGGTGCCGGAGGAAATCTATGCAGGGGACGAGTTTGAGCTGATTCTTAACATGAAGAATGCATCCACCTCGGTTCCTGCCAGCAACATTCTCTTTAATCTGGAGTCGGAGAAGGTATCGGACAGCGCCGTATTTACCACGGAGTCAGGCACCTCCTCCCTGGTGGTGGACAATATGGCTCCCGGACAGACCACCGAGGTCAGGGCCAGGTTTACAGCCAGGGCAGGAGTGGACCAGCGCTCCTACGCCATCACGGTGAAGGAGAAGTACGACAGCCCTGAATTCAAGAACGCAGAGGAAAGCATTGTAGTGGACATCCCTGTAAAGCAGTATGCCCGGTTAAGCACCAGCACCATTGACGTTATGCCGGACAGCTTAACCGTGGGATCTGAGTCCAATGTCATGTTCGGCATCAACAACACGGGAAAGGTCATCCTTTACAACGTGACCGTCACCTTTGAGGCGGACTCCATCAAGACCACGGACGCCTATGTGGGAAACATCAAGCCGGGTGAAACAGGTAACGTGGATACCATGCTGACAGGTGTGGCCCCCACTCTGGATGAGGGAACGGTACGCATCCGCATTGATTACGAGGATGAAAACGGTGTTCCCGCAGAACCCGTGGAAAAGGAACTGACCCTCATTGTTATGGAGGAGATGGAACAGAACTGGGATGATATGGGAGCGGCCATGGATGCAGGCAGCATGGAGGCGGAGGCAGCCCCGTCCTTCTGGGGCAAATACAAGTTCCTGGTGATTGCCGGTGCGGTGGCAGCCGCCGGTATTGCAGCTGCGGTTGTCATCCGAATCAGGAAGAAACGCAAGGCAGCAAGGGAAGAGGATGTGGACGATGAGATTTCCTGATCTCGTAATCATGAGCATTAACAACTTAAGACGCAGGAAGCTGAGAACGGTTCTGACTGTGCTGGGAGTTATCATCGGCACGGCGTCCATTGTGGTCATGGTATCCCTGGGAATCGGACTGGACCAGATGTTTATGGAACAGATTTCCTCCTGGGGAAGCCTGACCACCATCAACGTGTATTCCGGTTCATCCTATGGGAACGCAGTGATGATTGGAGGGGGCGGGAGCAGCAAATCCTCGGATCCCACCTACATCACAGACGATGTCATAGAACAGTTTGGCCGCCTGCCCCATGTGTCCGGGGTATCCCCTGTCCTGGAAATCAATGTGGTTATGCGCCAGGGAGCCTACGAGGCCCAGTATCTGTCCCTTATGGGCGTAAGCCAGTCGTTTCTGGAGCAGATTCCCCTGGGGGAAGGCAGGCTGCCGGAGCCGGGAGAGATGGGCATGGTGGTGGGCAACACGGTCCAGCAGAATTTTTATAATTCCAAGACAGGCCGGGGATACTGGGACACGGGCGAGATGCCGGATGTGGACTTTATGAATAAGCCCCTCTTTGTCATTTTCGATGTGGACGCTTATTTCCAGACCAGAAATGGTTCCGTCAGCTCGTCAGAGGACGGACAGACTCCTGTGAAACCGCCGAAAAAGTACATGATGAATGCAACCGGCATGGTGGAAGGCGGTCCGGATGACTGGAATTCCTATTCCTATAACGTGTATACGGACATCGACGGACTGAAAGCCCAGCTGCGCAAGGTGTTTAAAAAGGGAGCCGTGATACCGGGACAGCCCACCAACAAAAAGGGAAAGCCCCTTAACTATCTGACCTATAACAGGGCACAGATATTTGTGGACGATATGGAATATGTCCCGGAGGTTCAAAAGCAGATAGCGGACATGGGATTCCAGGTCAGCAGCCAGGCGGACTGGATGGAGAGCACGAAACAGCAGTCCAGCATGATACAGGCTGTTCTCGGCGGCATCGGAGCGGTTTCGCTGTTCGTGGCAGCCATCGGCATTGCCAACACCATGATGATGTCCATTTATGAGAGGACAAAGGAAATCGGCGTTATGAAGGTGCTGGGCTGTGATATGGGAAATATCCGCAACATGTTCCTCATTGAATCCGGCTTTATCGGCTTCATGGGAGGCATTGTGGGAATTCTGCTCAGTTACGGTATCTCGGTGGTTATCAACCGGTTTGTTAACCTGGAGGAAATGAACGGACTGACAGGCAACCTGTCCAGAATACCGCCCTGGCTTTCCGTGGCAGCCGTGGTCTTTGCCATCTTTGTGGGCATGGCCGCCGGATTTATGCCGGCTATGCGTGCCATGAAGCTGAGTCCCCTGGCAGCCATCCGCAATGAATAGGGGAAACAGACAGGTGCGAAAGACTGGTTTCTTCCACTCTCTTGATTAGTAAAACTTCTAAAAAAGGGTTGCAATATTAGAAAAAAAGATATATATTAATGGTAGGGCGTGTGACTGGCGGATAGTGGAGCAACCACAGGGAGCACGCAGTACCATGAACTATTTTGAGCCGACCGCCTGGGCATGCATATTTTTTTGCGTGTCCGGGAGCCGGCTCTTTTAAGTTTCAGAAACCTATTAAGCCGAATGGAGGAATCAGTATGAATCAGATGTCACTGGAACAGGAGCTGAAAAGCAATGCTTATCCCGGACGGGGAATCGTCATCGGGCGATCAGAAGACGGAACAAAGGCAGTAACCGCCTATTTTATCATGGGCAGAAGCGCCAACAGCCGCAACCGCGTGTTTGCGGAGGATGGGGAAGGAATCCGCACCCAGGCATTTGACCCCGCCAAGCTGGAGGACCCAAGCCTGATTATATATGCCCCTGTGCGGGTTCTTGGAAACAAGACCATTGTGACCAACGGGGACCAGACCGACACTATCTACGACGGAATGGACCACCAGATGACCTTTGAGCAGTCCTTGCGATGCAGGGAATTCGAGCCGGATGCGCCTAATTACACACCGCGGATCTCCGGCATCATGCACATTGAAAACGGCAATTATAATTATGCCATGTCCATTTTAAAGAGCGATAATGGAAATCCGGATTCCTGCCTGCGTTTTACCTATGCGTACCAGTCGCCGGCAGCGGGTGAGGGACGTTTTATCCACACCTACATGCACGACGGAAATCCTCTTCCCAGCTTTGAGGGAGAGCCTAAGAAGGTGGGGATAAGCGGGGACATTGACGCCTTTACGGATTTGGTCTGGAACAGCCTTAACGAGGATAACAAGGTGTCCCTGTTCGTGCGTTTTATTGATATTGCCGCCGGCACATATGAGACAAGAATCGTAAATAAAAATAAATAAGGAGAGAGGTATGATTATGAAAGAACTGGCACTTAAATACGGCTGCAACCCAAACCAGAAGCCTTCCAGAATCTTCATGGAAGGGGACAGGGAGCTTCCCATCGCAGTACTGAGCGGCAGACCGGGCTACATCAATTTCATGGACGCGTTAAACGGCTGGCAGCTGGTAAAAGAGCTGAGGGCTGCCACAGGGCTTCCGGCCGCCGCATCTTTCAAGCATGTTTCACCTGCCGGGGCGGCAGTGGGCCTGCCTCTTGACGAGACATTGAGGAAGATTTACTGGGTGGATGATATGGGTGAACTCTCACCGTTAGCCAGCGCATATGCAAGGGCAAGGGGAGCAGACCGCATGTCCTCCTTCGGGGATTTTATTTCTCTGTCTGATGTGTGCGACGCGGACACGGCCAGAGTCATAAAACGCGAGGTGTCTGACGGCGTCATCGCTCCGGGATATGAGCCGGAAGCCCTGGAAATCCTAAAGTCCAAGAAAAACGGTAATTACAATGTCATCCAGATTGTTCCGGACTATGAGCCTGAGGCCCTGGAGCGCAAGCAGGTATTCGGCATCACCTTTGAGCAGGGACATAACAACCTGGAGATCAACAGGGACCTTTTGGAGGATATTGTCACGGAGAACAGGGAGCTTCCGGATTCTGCCAAGATTGACCTGATGATTTCCCTTATCACCCTGAAATATACACAGTCCAACTCCGTATGCTATGTAAAAGGCGGACAGGCCATCGGCATCGGCGCGGGACAGCAGTCCAGGGTGCACTGTACGCGTCTGGCAGGCAGCAAGGCGGACAACTGGTATCTGCGCCAGGCTCCCCAGGTAATGAACCTTCCTTTTGTGGACAGCATCAAGAGGGCAGACAGGGACAATGCCATTGATGTGTATATGGGAGATGATTACATGGATGTGCTGGCTGACGGAAGATGGGAAAAGACCTTCAAGGTAAAGCCTCCTGTATTCACCGCTGAGGAAAAAAGGGCCTGGCTGGACACCATGACAGACGTGGCCCTGGGATCCGATGCCTTCTTCCCCTTTGGGGACAATATTGACAGGGCCAGCAAGAGCGGCGTGAAATACGTGGCGCAGCCCGGCGGTTCTGTCCGCGATGACCAGGTTATCGAGACATGCAACCAGTATGGAATGGTGATGGCATTTACGGGAATCCGTCTCTTCCACCACTAATGGATTTATCATGTGAAAAGACTGCGCCTGGGGCAAATCCTGTAAAAGGGAAAGCCCCGGGCGTTTTTTTCGCTGATTTGCAGTATTTTGTCAGTGCTTTTCTCCGCGGTCCGTTCATATATGCTTTGCGTTTCAGATTTGCGTTTCCTCTATATTTCCGGTTGCCCTTATGGCAGACCAAGGGTATAATGGTACATAAATTGTCATTGGGAGGAAAAAGGGTATCATGATTACAGATTTGACGGCGGAGCATCCGAAAAAGACACTGTGGCGGTTTGCGCTGCCCATGTTTATAAGCGTCATGTTCCAGCAGTTTTACAATATCGCGGACAGCAGCATCGCGGGCCGGTTTGCAGGTGAGGATGCGCTGGCAGCCGTTGGGGCCTCCTATCCCATCACGGTGATATTCATGGCCTTTGCGGTGGGAAGCAACCTGGGGGCTTCCGTGGTGGTGTCCAGGCTCTTTGGGGCAAAGGACATAGGCAGGATGAAGACAGCTGTCTACACGGCGTTCATTGCCTGCGGCGCCATGAGTCTGATTCTGACCGTGCTGGGATATGCCTTCTGCGGGGATATGATGCGTTTAATCCATACCCCGGACAACATATTCGTGGACGGGGAGCTGTACCTTAAGATCTATGTCTACGGGCTGACCTTCCTGTTTCTCTACAATGTATGTACAGGCATATTTACAGCCCTGGGGGATTCCAGGACGCCCCTGTATTTTCTCATCGGTTCGTCCCTGGGAAATATCGCGCTGGATTACTGGTTTGTGGCCTGGCTGGGCCTGGGAGTGGCGGGAGTGGCATGGGCTACTTTTATTGCCCAGGGGGTTTCCGCCATCCTGGCCCTGGGGACTCTGGCCAGACGTCTGGGCGCCCTTAAAACCGACCGGAAGACCGTGCTGTTCAGCGCTGTTTTGCTGGGGCAGATAGCAGCCATTGCAGTGCCCAGCATCATGCAGCAGAGCGTGCTGTCAGTGGGAAATATGTTTGTCCAGGAAATCGTGAACCGGTACGGCTCCGCTGTCATAGCAGGCTATTCCGGGGCCGTTAAGCTTAATACCTTTGCCATCAACGCATTCATGTCACTGGGAGGCTGTCTGTCCAGCTATACGGCCCAGAACCTGGGAGCGGGAAAGAGAGAGAGGATCCCCCTGGGCTTTAAGACCGGCGTCAGGCTGTCCTTTTATGCCACGATCCCGTTCTTCCTGCTGTATTTTGTGTTCAGCCGCCAGATGATGGGACTGTTCCTGGGGGCGGGAAGCACCCGGGCCATAGAGTCCGGCATGGAGTTTCTGCGCATCGTAAGTCCCATGTATTTTATGATTTCCATTAAGCTCATGACAGACGGCATTATCCGGGGATCCGGAGCCATGACCTATTTTGTGCTGGCCACTGTACCGGATTTGATTCTGCGCATTATCGTGGCAAATATCCTTACAGGGCGTTTCGGAAGCACGGGCATCTGGATGGCCTGGCCCTTTGGATGGATTGCGGCGACTCTGCTGACCGTGATATTTTACAGGAGGATTGTCTCAGGGAAATTCCGTATACGTATATGACGGGAAAGTGCTGAGGATTCGCTGGAGGTAATACCAGGAGGTATCCATGGGGTATAGACTGATCATAAGTGTAAGCATTCTCTCTCTTTTGCTGACTGCCTGTTTTGGGGCGGCTGACGGACCGGACGCAGCAGCCGGAGCGGACGCAGCAGCCGGACAGCCTGTGAAAGAGCAGCCGGAATTGTCTGTGCCCCCACTGACAGACAGCGGCTTGTCAATGCTGGTTGAAGATAATACATGTTTCCCCGGGCTGCCGGGGGATTTGGAGCCGGCAGATGATTGTTACGGTTTTCCGGTGGAATTAGTCAGCGATTTGAAATACAGAATGAACCAGGAGGATGCGGATGCCTGTATAGAATACCTGAATGGAATGAACCAACAGGATTTTCGGATTGCAAACCATGAATTCCTGTCTCTGTTAGACATGACGGATGAAATGACAAATAAAATGGCGATAACTGATTTCAACGAAAATGAGGCGGAATATTCATGTTACCGCTGTGATACGGACGGCGACGGGACCGATGAGCTGATAGCCTTTGAAAAGGACGGAAGAGGAACCATCTCCTATGTCCATATGATGGTTGAGGGAGAGAATGGGTATGTTTTTTTCAACAGCCAGTATATGGACGATGTCAGGTTTTTTACATTATTTCAATATGAGTCTGCCTTTTATTATGGGGCAAGCTGTTTTGATGATTCCACAGGAACCGTCAATTTGCAGATATACATGCTTGACCGGACTATCTTTCATCTGGCCAACATTACAGACAGCATATGCTTCAACCGGACCTTCCGTATTTCCGAACCACACCTTCTGTACCGCAATGAGCAGCATCCTGATATCCATATTGTTCAGGATTATCTCGATGATGTCATATATGACGTTATCTATGCAAACAGGGCGAAAAATACATTTTATGGGGATGAATGGGAGTATCGGAACGAGGAGCGGCCTTTTTTGTATGATGATACAGCTTATAGGGAGGATGCGGAGGATGCCGATGCTATAAACTGGAGCCATATGTATATCATGGATATAAACAATGACGGCAAAGATGAGATATTTACAAAAACGCCTCCGGGATACAGGCAGCCGTTTGAACACAGTATCAAATGGTACCATAAGGATTTTAAGCAGTGTCCGGCAGCAGTAGAGGCATGGAAGGACAATCATTACAGGCTGGTTGATATGTGGTTTAAACATTTCAATGGAAAGGCGGCTGCTTTTACACTGTACCAGGAGATTCAGTCCGGGCAGAGGTATCTGGTGGACGCCAGAATACAGGAGGATGGCCAAACCACGATTTTAATGGATTACATGGCTGTATTGGAGCCGGATGATATCCGTGTGACAGAGTTTGGTGTGGGCACGGATGTCTCCATATATAAACCGCTTACATACCAGGATCCGTCCAGAGACAGCGCGTTTCCCTATAACCTGCCGGATGTGGCAGAAGTGTTTTTGTTAAAAGTACAGGGTTCTTCTGCTGTTATTGAAAATAATTGTGCGGACATACCCGATGATTTCACGGAAATTCTGGCCGGTTTACTGGCGGACAAGGCTTTGGATCGTCTGGAGCGCGGGCTGGGAATGGAAATGTACCAGACAGACCAGGGGGATTTTGAACGTAAATATGGAACATATCTGAGCCAGGCCAGGCGTACGCTTAACGGCGGCACCCAGTATGTCTGCCGAATTTCCCTTGGCCCTACGGATTACTTTCTCCTGCTGCAGTACAGCGTCACAGGAAAAATAGGAGATCTGCATATTTACCGAGAGACTGCGGGCGGTCTGGCTTATGTAAGCACCTATCAGCCTGAGTATCTGGGCGGAAAAATAATCTGTCATTCCGGCGGACTGTATATTGTGGAGCGGCCGTTTCCGGGGGGTGAGCGTCCCCGTTATCTGGACAATATAATGATACACCGCCTGATACCGGAAGGCGGACAAGACGCCGTTATTGAGGCGGTGCCTGAATCATTTATGTGGCAGAAAATATATGATAACCGCGCTGCTTACGCAGGGGATGTCACCGGTTATCTGGAAGAGATAAAAACAGATTTGGCGGACCTGTCATACCGTTCAAACGATGAAGATGTCTATACGGGTGATGAAGATCCGGAGATTGAGCTGAATCAGTTTTTAAGGCTCGGCTCAGTTGTTTCACCTTATGAAACCTTTTATAAAATTGATTTTAATAATGACCGGAAGGACGAGTATATTTCAAAAGAAAAGAGCTACAACCATATATATGCAGGCATATACCAGTTTACCGGCAGGGGCATCGTAGGACTGGAATATGATGAAACGGCGGAGGAGGCCTGGGGCCACCCGGTCCAGATCTGGTTTAAAGAAATCCAGGGAAAGGTATTCACATTCCGGCTGTTTTACCATGAGGATTCCTATTACGTACTAAATGTTTCCCTGATAGAAGGAACCCGCATTACGCAGGTCCAGACCCATATAATTGTTCCAAAGGTCAAATATATCATGAATGAATATTAAGGATAAGAGCGTTTGGACGGGGAGAGGATTTTTCCCTCCGGCTGAGAAGCGGGCTGGAAAAATGTGAAGGTTCTGTGAAATGTCTGTGAAATGTCATTCATGGAAGCATTTGACTCTTGAATCATTAAATCCTTTATGTTAGGATAAGTTTATTAAATTTTATTAACAAAATTCTAACAAAAAGGCGACAATGGTGACAAAAGAAAATAAGATAAAGATTATAAAATATATATGGTATACAGCGGGAACCGTGTGTCTGCTAATGGCCCCAGTGGCGTCATACTTTATGTTTGAGTATGTCACGGGGAATCTGGACACGGTTCCTTATTATATGGCTGCTTTGAACATAGGCTGGATTTATGTGCTGTATCTGGCTTTGTTTGCTGTCACGGGGAGGACCAGAATCGCTGTGCCCGCTGCCTCCTGCATCCTATATGTCATTTCCCTGGCGGAGACCTTTGTGGTGGCCTTCCGCGGCCGCCCCATCATGCTGTGGGATGTGATGGCATTCAGGACAGCCATGACCGTATCCGGCAACTACGAATTTTTCATCACCCGTCAGATGAAAGCAGCCTTTGTCCTGCTTCTGCTCATGAACGTGTTCCTGTGGTTCATACCGCGCCGGGTTAAAGGTTGGAAACTCCGCCTGGCGGTGGGAGGCGGCATAACTGCCTCCATAGCGGCCTATGGGGCATGGTTCTTTGCCGTTCTGGTACCTTCCTGGGGGCTGGGCATCAATATGTGGGCTATCAACGGGACATACCAGGAATACGGCTATGTGCTGTCCACCGCTGTCTCCCTGCAGTATGTGGTAAAGAAGCCGCCTCAGGGGTACAGTAACGCCAGGCTAAAGGAGATATATAGCCGCCTGGAGGAGAACCCGGAAAACCCGCTGGAGGACGGGCAGCCTGTAACGCCGGTCAATTTAATATGTATTATGAACGAGAGCCTGGCAGAGCTTAAGACGGCAGGTGATTTTACCACCAATACAGAATATTTCCCCTTTATGGACAGCCTTGAGGAAAACACGGTCAGGGGCAGCCTTTGCGTGCCCGTGTTCGGTTCCATGACAAGCAATACAGAGTTTGAGTTTCTCACCGGGGACTCCATGGCCCTGCTGCCTGCCAATTCCATTGCCTACCAGTTCAATGTAAAGCCGGGGACCTATTCCATGGTCAGCACCTTAAAGGACCAGGGGTATTACAGCGTGGCAATGCACCCTTATCCCGGAGAAAACTGGAACCGGGTGGAGTGCTATCAGAATATGGGATTTGACACGTTCCTGGACCAGGAATTTTACGAGGGCAGTGAAGAGCTGCGCAACTATGTAAGCGATGAGGCGGATTACCAGAAGATGATCCAGGTGGTGGAAGCCAAGGAAAATCCTGAGGATAAGCTGTTTATCTTCAATGTAACCATGCAGAACCACGGTGGATATGAGGGGACCTACGACAATTTTGAACAGGAGGTATGGCTTACCGGCCAATATGAGGGAAAATATCCAAAGACGGACCAGTACCTGTCCCTCATGAAGCGTTCGGACCAGGCATTCCAGTATCTGGTGGAGTATTTCAGCCGGACAGACCAGCCCACCATGATTGTCATGTTCGGGGATCACCAGCCCAGCGTGGAGGATGAATTTTACGATGACATAGCCGGCATGCCCAGTTCTGAAGTTCCGGCGCAGGAACATCTCATGTGGTACGAGACCCCATTTATTATATGGACGAATTACAGCATGCCCTCCGGGAATATGGGGCGTCTCGGCGCTGTCTACCTGTCTTCTGAGGTCCTGTGGAGGGCCAATCTTGAGATGACACCCTATAACCGGTTTCTGCTTGCCATGAGGGAGGAACTTCCGGTGGTCCACCCTCTGGGCTGCTATGACAGGGAGGGAACCTATTACTACTGGGCCAAGGCAGAGTCGGAGCGCTGTCCCTATCAGGACACGGTACTGGATTATGAGGCACTTGTGTACAACCACAGCCTGGACCGGAAGAAGTTTAAGGAGCTGTTTGTCATAGATTCGGAAAATAGTATAAGCCAATAAAAACTTGTAAAAGCACTTGGCAAGCTGCCCCCGCATAGAATAAGATTAAGAATATGCAGGGTGGCTTTCTTTGAAGACTTTTCCGAAACCATTATCAGCAGGAGAGGAAAAAGAGTATCTGGAACGCTGCAAAGAGGGCGACCAGTCTGCCAGAGATATGCTGATTGAGCATAATATGCGTCTGGTGGCCCATGTGGTAAAAAAGTATCAGGGCTCTGATTACGACATGGAGGACCTGCTGTCCGTGGGAACCATAGGCCTTATTAAGGCAGTGAATACATTTAACGTAGATAAAGGCTCACGACTGGCCACCTATGCAGCCAGATGCGTGGAAAATGAGATACTGATGCTTCTGCGAGCCAGCAGGAAGTATTCCAAGGAAGTGTCCCTTTTTGAGCCCATCGGAGTAGACAAGGACGGGGAAACCGTCAGTCTGGTGGATGTGATAGAGATGGACAATAAAGAGACGCTGGATACCATGATTTTAAAACAGGACGTAAAGGAGCTTTATGAGGCCTTTGAGTCCTGTCTGACAGAGACAGAGAAGACGGTTCTGGGGATGCGATACGGGCTGTACCGCGGGAAGGAGCATACCCAGCGGGAGATTGCCGGCAAGCTGGGCATCTCCCGTTCTTATGTGAGCCGGATTGAGAAAAAGGCAATTGAGAAGATACGGACAGAGTTTGCAAAACACGGTTAAGGGGTGTCATTCAAAAAATATTGTAAAAAGACAGAAGAATTGTGCATTGTTTTATGACGGCTTTCCCTTTATACTAGTCATAACAGGCGGAACGGTCAGACAGCTTAACCTGTTCCGCCTTTTTGCAGCAATCAATTGTTCGTAAGGAGGAGATACCATGGCTATTTTAGTGACTGGTGGCGCCGGCTATATCGGAAGCCATACCTGTGTGGAACTGCTGACAGCGGGTTATGATGTGGTTGTTGTAGACAACCTTTATAATTCCAGCGAGAAGGCACTGGAGAGAGTGGAGAAGATAACAGGCAGGAAGGTAAAATTCTACGAGGCAGACCTTCTGGACCAGCCGGCCCTTAAGGAAGTGTTTGACAAGGAGGAGATTGATTCGGTCATCCATTTTGCAGGTCTTAAGGCAGTGGGGGAATCTGTGCGCAAGCCTCTGGAGTATTATCACAACAATATCACAGGCACCCTGATTCTCTGCGATGAGATGCGCAGCCATGGGGTCAAAAATATTGTATTCAGTTCTTCCGCTACCGTGTATGGAGATCCGGCAGAAATCCCCATCACTGAAAACTGCCCCAAGGGAGAGATTACCAATCCTTACGGACGGACCAAGGGCATGCTGGAGCAGATACTGACAGACTTACATACAGCGGATCCGGAGTGGAACGTGGTGCTGCTGCGCTACTTCAACCCCATCGGCGCCCATGAGAGCGGTCTGATTGGAGAGGATCCCAAGGGAATCCCCAACAATCTGGTTCCCTATATTGCCCAGGTGGCAGTGGGCAAACTGGACCATCTGAATGTTTTTGGCGATGATTATGACACGCCGGACGGTACCGGGGTCAGGGATTACATCCATGTGGTGGACCTGGCAAAGGGCCATGTAAAGGCAGTGCAGAAGCTGCAGGACAAAGAGGGCGTCAGCATCTATAACCTGGGAACCGGAGTGGGCTACAGTGTGCTGGATGTGCTCCACGCATATGAGAAAGCCTGCGGCAAGACGTTAAAATATGAGATTCAGCCCCGCCGGGAAGGTGATGTGGCTACCTGTTATTCTGATTCGGCCAAGGCAAAGCGTGAGCTGGGCTGGGTGGCTGAGAAGGGGATTGAAGAAATGTGTGCAGATTCCTGGAAATGGCAGTCCATGAATCCCAACGGATACAGGGATTAGAGACAAATCCAAATCCCGGACAGAATTATGTTCCATTGATTTTTCCATAACTGTGAGGCCTGCGGCCGGATTCACGCCATATGATATGGCGGGGACGGGCGCAGGCCTCTTTACAATTAGGTTTCATACATGGGGGTGTGTGAAAATAATAGTCTGAGAATATGGGACTTAAAATAATAGCCTGAACGTGTTGAATCATTGAAAACAGCATCCCTAAAAGTTCGCCGGCAAGCAAAAAGAACAAATGTTCTTTTTGCGATTGCGTTTGTCTGAATTCTGTGTTATAATATCAGAACAAACATATGTTCTGGATGGTGATATCATGTTGATACAGGAGAATTTAAGCGTACAGGAAAAGTTAAAGATACTTACGGATGCAGCCAAGTATGATGTGGCCTGTACATCCAGCGGGGTAAGGAGAAAGGGAAAGGCAGGCAGTATAGGAAACACTTCAGAGGCCGGAATCTGCCACAGTTTTTCAGCGGACGGCAGATGCATCTCCCTTCTCAAGATTCTGTTTACCAACCAGTGTATCTATGATTGCAAATATTGTGTGAACCGCTGTTCCAATGATGTGGTGCGGACTGCCTTTACGCCGGATGAGGTGTGTAAGCTTACTATTGAATTTTACCGCAGGAATTACATTGAGGGCCTGTTTCTGAGCTCAGGCATTCTGTATAACGCAAATCATACCATGGAGCTGATTTACGAGACCCTGCATAAACTCAGGAACCAGTGGCATTTTAACGGTTATATCCATGTGAAGACCATACCGGGGGCTGACTCTGAGCTGGTGGAGCGGATGGGTTTTTTAGCTGACCGCATGAGCATTAATCTGGAGCTTCCCACGGCTGAGGGACTTAAGAATCTGGCTCCCGGGAAGACCAGGGATAAGATATTAAAGCCCATGCGTCAGGTGCAGCAGGGAATTGCGGTGTCCAGCCATCTCCTGGGATATGACAGGGAATTTAAGAAGCCCTATGCAACGGAGAGGGCTGGTTTTGCAGGCGGCGCTGCCCTGATTCGTCCGGAGCTGGCACAGCCAGGCGCCCTTTTGCCGGGAAACAATGGTTTATCTGGCGGGGGGCCGGATGATCCGGGTGATGGACAGAAGGCCATGCAGAGGGACGGGGGAGAAAGAAGGCACCTTCCCGACTCCCGGTATGCCAGGACGCCCTTTGTGCCCGCGGGCCAGAGTACCCAGATGATTGTGGGGGCTACTCCGGAGAATGATTACCAGATGATGGCTGTCACCCAGGCATTGTATGAGAATTACGGCCTTAAGAGGGTCTTTTATTCCGCCTATGTGCCGGTCAACGACGACAGCTGTCTGCCTTCCGTGACAGCCAGACCGCCTCTGTTAAGGGAACACAGGTTATACCAGGCGGACTGGCTGCTCCGGTTCTATGGATTTAAGGCTGAGGAGCTGCTGTCGGAGGAACAGCCGAATTTCAACGTATTTCTGGATCCCAAGTGCGACTGGGCCCTGCGCCATCTGGAGCTGTTTCCGGTGGAAATCAACAGGGCTTCCTACGGGGAGCTTCTCAGAGTTCCCGGCATGGGAGTAAAGTCGGCCCAGAGAATTGTAAGTGCCAGAAAGCAGGGCGGACTCCGGTTCGAGGACTTAAAGAAAATGGGGGTGGTCCTGAAACGGGCCAGATATTTCATCACCTGCAAAGGGCGCATGATGGAAGGCGCCAGGCTGGACCAGGATTATATTACATCCTGTCTTGTGGGAGATGAGAGGCGCAAAGCCTGGGATATTGAGAACAGGGACAGTTTCCGCCAGCTCACACTCTTTGATGACATGCATCTGGAGATGCCGGTGACAGGCGAAGACCATTATGCTTCTGTGACAGGAAGCCTGTAAGGATTGAGGAGGTGCACCATATGACGGTTTACATGTGCGAGCCATGGCTTGAGGGGATTCTCTGCGGCGTATACGATGCCTGGTCTGACCCGGCCGGCCATGAGAATGTCCGGCTGGCCGTAAAGGGAGAATATGAGGAACTGGAGCTTTTTGCAGAGTACAGGGATGTACAGATCTGCCCGGAAAAGGCGGAGAAGGTTATCCGTTCCGTGTGCGCCAAGCTCTCCCAGGAGATATACAGGAAGGTATACACCGCCTCCCTGAGCCAGGACCGGGAACGGGCGGATAAAATATACAGGTTCCTGATACAGGCCTTCCGCCACGGCCCGTCGGTACTGGACATGCTTCAGCTTCCGGCCTGTTATGATATATTCGGCCTGTGCCGGAATGTTTACAATGAAAATCATCTGCTGACAGAGTTTCTGCGCTTTTCAGAGACTCCGGGAGGCATACTGGTGTCACGTATCGGTCCGAAGAACGATATCATGACTCTTTTGGCACCTCACTTTGCAGACCGGCTGCCGGAGGAAAACTGGGTCATTTATGATGAGAACCATAAAAGGGCAGCAGTCCATCCCGCCGGACGCTCCTGGTTTCTTGTAAACCAACCCCTTGAACCGGAACAGGAGAACAGCGACCGGGGATGGAGCCGCTGGCTTAGGGAGAGAACAGACGAGGAGATTTACGAGGACATGTGGCGTATGTTCTGCGATACCATTGCCATCAGGGAACGCCGTAACCCGGTATGCCAGAGAACCCATCTGCCCCTGCGTTTCCGGCCCTATATGACAGAGTTTCAAAAGTAGGATGGGACAGGAGGCGCAGCAGTCCCCGGAGGGTCCCCAGGAGACATGTTATGGAAAACAGTTCAGATTGCCCCTTGTAATTTTATGTTCCCTTTAGTATAGTAATTATATCTTTCATTCAAGAGGATAGGGTTTTTCCTATCCTGTCTTATATTTAAATCCGGTACGGTATCGTGCCAAAGTTCCACTGATTTATGAATGTATATTATAGTTACCAGCAAGGTGAAAGGGGCGGATGGATGTTTACGCGAATCAACAGCGGAGGAATATGGGCTGTGGAAGGGGTCCTGGTCTCGGTGGAGGCGGATGTGTCTGACGGGCTTCCGGGATTTTCCATATCAGGACAGCTGGCTTCAGAGGTAAGGGAGTCCCAGGATCGGGTCAGGACAGCCCTTAAGAATTCGGGATTTCGTCTCCCGGCTAAAAAGATAACTGTCAACCTGTCTCCGGCAGGCATACGCAAGGGAGGTACTGCCTATGACCTTCCCATTGCGGTTGCCATATTGGGCGCGTTTCAGGTGGTGGGGACAGATATGCTGGAGGACAGCATGGTAATTGGAGAACTGGGGCTGGACGGCAGGGTGAAACCTGTAAGCGGTGTGCTTTCCCTGGCAGCCATGGCCAGGGAGAAGGGTATCAAAAGATGTTTCCTGCCGATAGAAAATGTGGCGGAGGGCCTGGTAATGGAAGGGGTAGATATGGTGGGGGTGGAATCTCTGGGCCATATGGCAGGGATACTTAAGGGCACGGCTTCCATGGAACCGTGCCATGCTCCGCTTTACCGTCCGGAGAGCGGCCGTCAGAAGAAGGATGGTTTGGATTACAGGGAGGTCAACGGCCAGGCCATATTGAGGAGGGCAGCGGAGGTGGCGGCAGCCGGCATGCACGGACTGCTTTTGACCGGCAGCGCCGGAACCGGTAAGACTATGATTGCCAAAAGAATTCCAACTATCCTGCCCGGACTGACGCGTGAGGAGGACATAGAGATATCCAGAATCTACAGTATCTGCGGACTCCTGCCGGCAGGCCGTCCCTTACTGTCTGAGAGACCGTTCAGAAGTCCCCATCACACCATAACAGCCAGGGCTCTGGCAGGAGGAGGCGTTCCTCCCAGGCCAGGGGAGCTGTCTCTGGCTTCGGGAGGAGTACTTTTTTTGGATGAGCTGCCTCATTTTAGCCCTTTTGCGGTGGAGATATTGAGACAGCCTTTGGAGGAACGGAAAATTACGGTGACAAGGGTATCTGGTAATTATGAATTTCCGGCAGATTTCATGATGGTAGCAGCCATGAACCTGTGTCCATGCGGATTCTATCCGGACAGGAACCGCTGTAATTGCTCGGAGAACCAGATTAGACGATATCTGGGGCATATATCCAGGCCCATACTGGAACGGTTTGATATCTGCGCCCAGGCGTCTCCGGTTACCTTTGGGGAACTGAATCCGGCCCAGGGTGAAAATGAGGACTCTGCGTCTATCCGGAAACGGGTGGAGCATGCCAGAAAACGTCAGGAACGCCGTTTTTTGGGCTCAAAGATACGTTTTAACAGCCGCATGGGTATGAAAGAGGTAGAACTGCATTGCAGCCTGGGAGCCGAGGAGAAGGACTTTGCCCAACGGATATATGAGTCAGGAGGCTTTAGTGCCAGAAGGTACCACAAGGCGCTGAAGGTTGCCAGGACCATTGCCGACCTGGAGGACAGCAGGGGTATAAAGAAGGAACATCTGGCAGAAGCATTGGGATACGGGGGACTGGAGGAAAAGATATGGGGATAGGGAACAGTGGGGAGCAGGAATCCAGCCGGAATGCGGTTTTCGGCCCGGAGATGGATTTAGTCCAAGGACATGAAAAAGAATATCTGTACTGGCTCACCCGTATTCCGGGCTTTGGGGCAGTTACCATACGGCGTATATGGGAGATGGCAGGAAGCTTTGAGCGGGCGTATTATATAGAAGGAATGGAATTAAAGAAACTGGGAATCTTACAAAGCGAGGAAAAATGCCGCACGTATGACCGGTGGAAGGAACGGTTTTCCGGCATGGTCCGGGAGTATAACTGTTTACAGGAGAAGGGAATCCGTTTTGTAACACCCCTTGACAGGGAATATCCCAAACGGCTTCTGCATATTTATGACTATCCCATGGGACTTTATGTTAAAGGAGAGCTGCCGGATGAGGAATGTCCTACCGCAGCCATCATAGGGGCCAGGAACTGTTCGGAGTACGGTAGACAGGCAGCCGGATTTATGGGAAAGGAGCTGGCAAGAGCCGGTATACAGATTGTCAGCGGTCTGGCCCTGGGCATAGATGGGGCCGGACATGAGGGCGCATTGAAAGGAAAGGGGAGGACGTATGGAGTCCTTGGGTGCGGCGTGAACATCTGTTATCCCAGGAGCAATTATGATCTGTATGAAGCGATTCCTTTCCAGGGAGGCATCCTTTCCGAGTTCGGACCGGATGAGGAACCCATGGCCAGGAACTTCCCTATGCGCAACCGTATCATAAGCGGCCTTTCGGACGTGATTCTGATAATGGAGGCCCGAAAGAAAAGCGGTTCCCTCATAACAGCCAGCCTGGGTCTGGAACAGGGGAAGGAGATATTTGCGCTGCCGGGCCGGATAACGGATGACCTGAGTGCGGGGTGTAACGAGCTTATACAGTCCGGCGCAGGGATATTGACCAGCCCTGAGGATGTGCTGGACTATATGGGCATTTTTCACGAAAAAAAGTGTATTAACCGTGAAAAAGACCAGAAGGGACTTGCCAAGATTGAAAAAATGGTGTATAGTTGCCTAGATTCCGAACCCAGACATCTGGAACAGATTATGGTGCAGACAGGACTTTCAGCAGGACGCTGCATGAGCGCCCTTCTGGAGCTGGAATTGGAAGGATTTGCAGTGAGAACATCAGGTCAGAACTACATGAAAACAATCACATAAGTGTCAGGATTTTGGATATCCTCCGGCATCCGCCGGGGTGTGTCTCCATTTTGTGAAAATAAATGAACAGCGAGTAAGGAGTTTTACAATGGCGAATTATCTGGTAATTGTGGAGTCACCAGCAAAAGTGAAAACCATCAAGAAGTTTCTGGGCGCCAACTATGAGGTAGATGCATCGGGAGGCCATGTCAGGGATCTTCCGAAGAGTCAGTTGGGATTTGATGCGGAACATGACTATGAGCCCAAGTACATTACAATCAGAGGAAAGGGAGACGTTCTGGCCAAGCTGCGCAAGGAAGTGAAGAAGGCAGACAAGATTTATCTGGCAACGGACCCTGACCGCGAGGGAGAGGCCATTTCATGGCACCTGATGAAGGCTCTTAAGCTGGATGAACTTAAGAGTAAGGATGTTTACCGCATCAGTTTTAATGAAATTACGAAAAACGCGGTAAAGGCCTCCTTCAAGACCCCTAGGGAGCTTGATATGAACCTGGTAAATGCCCAGCAGACCAGAAGAATGCTGGACCGTATGGTGGGTTACCGGATCAGTCCGCTTTTGTGGGCAAAGGTCAAGAGGGGACTGAGCGCAGGCCGTGTACAGTCTGTTGCTCTGCGGATGATTTGCGACCGCGAGGACGAAATCAATGCATTTATCCCTGAGGAATACTGGAATCTGGAGGCAGATCTTCTCCTGAAAGGGAACAAGAAGCCTTTGGTGGCAAAGTATTATGGGAACAGGGACTCCAAGGGCGGTAAGGCTGTTATCCGCAACAAGGAGGAACTGGATCAGATTCTGAGCCAGTTAGAGGGATGTAAATACGAGGTGGAGGAAGTAAAGAGAGGGGAGCGGGTAAAGAAGGCGCCCATCCCGTTTACAACCAGTACCCTGCAGCAGGAAGCCTCCAAGGTACTTAACTTTTCCACACAAAAAACCATGCGCCTGGCCCAGCAGCTCTATGAAGGCGTAGAGGTAAAAGGCAAGGGAACCCTGGGTCTTATCACCTACCTGCGTACGGATTCCACCAGAATCGCAGACGAGGCGGACACAGCGGCCAGATCATTTGTAAAGGAGCATTACGGCGAGAAATATGTTGCTCAGGGAAGCCAGGCTAAAAAAGAAGGTGTTAAGATACAGGATGCCCATGAAGCCATCCGTCCCACTGACATAACATTGACTCCTACCATTGTAAAAGAATCACTGCAAAGAGACCTGTTCCGGCTTTACCAGTTAATCTGGAAGCGGTTTACAGCCAGCCGTATGGCGCCGGCTGCATATGAGACCACTTCTGTAAAGATTGGGGCGGGCAGCCACCTGTTCACCACATCGGCTTCCAAGCTGGATTTTGAAGGCTTTATGTCCGTTTACGTGGAGTCAGACGATGAGGAAGAGAAAAATCAGGTCCTTGGCAACCTGGAAAAGGGAACCATCCTAAAGCTGGAACAGCTGGACCCAAGCCAGCATTTCACCCAGCCTCCTGCACACTACACGGAGGCGTCCCTGGTAAAGGCGCTGGAGGAGCAGGGCATAGGCCGTCCAAGTACCTATGCTCCCACCATTACCACGATCATTGCCAGAAGATATGTGGTAAAGGAGAGCAAGAACCTTTATGTAACGGAGCTGGGGGATGTGGTAAACCGCATCATGAAGAATTCCTTCCCAAGCATCGTGGACCCTAACTTTACAGCCAACATGGAATCTCTGCTGGATAAAGTGGCAGACGGTACTGTGGCCTGGAAGACCGTTGTCAGCAACTTCTATCCTGACCTGGACGAGGCGGTTAAGACGGCTGAGAAGGAGCTGGAATCCGTAAAGATTGCGGATGAGGTATCGGATGTGGTCTGCGATCTGTGCGGACGCCAGATGGTGATTAAGTATGGTCCTCACGGCAAATTTCTGGCATGCCCCGGATTTCCGGAGTGCAAGAACACCAAGCCCTATCTTGAAAAAATCGGTATCCCATGTCCGAAGTGCGGTAAGGAGCTGGTGCGCAGGAAGACAAAGAAGGGACGTCTCTACTATGGATGCGAGGCCAGTCCTGACTGTGACTTTATGTCCTGGCAGAAGCCTTCCACTCAGAAATGCCCGGTCTGCGGTTCTTATATGGTAGAGAAGGGGAATAAGCTTTTATGTGCCGGAGAGACCTGTGGCTACCGCATGGATAAGAGTGAAAAATAGAAAAATTTGTAAAAACAAAAAGGAAAAATATCAAAATCTTAAAATAATCGAAAACTTCAAAAAACTCTTGTTATTGCTTAAAAATTGTGTTAAAATTCTATTATTAGTAGAGTATTTTTGGGTGATATACAATTTGGATAAGGAGGCTTTCGGAGATGAGTGTTCAATTGTTGGACAAAACAAGAAAAATCAACAAGCTATTGCATAACAATAATTCTCATAAAGTTGTTTTTAATGACATCTGTAAAGTTTTGAGCGAGATATTGTTATCCAATATCCTGGTAATCAGCAAGAAGGGCAAGGTTCTGGGGGTGAGCATCTGTTCTGGGGTAGATGAGATAGAGGAACTTATCGAAGACCAGGTCGGAGGTTACGTGGATAAGATGCTGAACGAACGTCTTTTAAGCGTTTTGTCCACCAAGGAGAACGTAAATCTTGCCACCCTTGGCTTTGCCGAGGAAAATGTAAGGAAGTATCAGGCCATCATCACTCCCATTGATATAGCGGGAGAGCGGCTTGGAACCCTTTTCATTTACAAGTCGGATTCCCAGTATGATATTGACGATATCATACTCAGTGAATACGGAACCACTGTGGTAGGCCTGGAGATGATGCGTTCTGTCAATGAGGAGAATGCAGAGGAGACCCGGAAGGTGCAGATTGTAAAATCAGCCATCAGCACGTTATCCTTCTCCGAACTGGAGGCTATTATCCACATATTCGAGGAGCTGGACGGAAACGAAGGCATCCTGGTAGCCAGTAAGATTGCCGACCGAGTGGGCATTACCCGATCCGTAATTGTCAATGCGCTCCGTAAGTTTGAAAGCGCCGGTGTCATTGAATCCCGGTCCTCAGGCATGAAGGGAACCTATATCAAGGTTCTGAATGACGTGGTGTTTGATGAACTGAAGACAATCAAGGCATCCAACTCAAATTTAAAGTAGATAAAGGGCACGGTTAAAAAGCTGTTGGCGGATAGCCGGGTAATATAGAGTCAGATTAATATATATGGCAGTTTGCAGGAAAACTTACTAAAAGTGCTTGCAAGCTGCCATATTTTGTGATATATTTGAAAGGCTGACAAAAAACACGTCTGTGGATTCTGCGGGACGGTGCCTGGGCAGCAGTTTGCCAGGTCTTCCGGGAAGTGTCAGAAGCAGGCGGAAGAGCCTGAACTCCCATACGCGACGGAGCAGGCTAAAAACCAAATGGAGGTAAATAACATGAGCGTAATTTCTATGAAGCAGTTACTGGAAGCTGGTGTACATTTCGGTCACCAGACAAGGAGATGGAACCCTAAGATGGCTCCATACATCTATACCGAGAGAAACGGTATCTATATCATTGACTTACAGAAGTCCGTAGGCAAGGTAGATGAGGCTTACAAGGCCGTATCTGACATTGCTGCTGACGGCGGCACCATTCTGTTCGTAGGTACCAAGAAGCAGGCTCAGGAAGCCATCAAGGCTGAAGCAGAGCGCTGCGGAATGTACTTTGTAAACGAGAGATGGCTGGGCGGCATGCTGACCAACTTCAAGACCATCCAGAGCCGTATTGACAGACTGAAAGAAATCGAGACCATGTCTCAGGACGGAACATTCGATGTTCTTCCTAAGAAGGAAGTAATCGCCCTGAAGAAGGAGTGGGACAAGTTAGAGAGAAACCTTGGCGGAATCAAGGATATGAAGAGACTGCCAGATGCAATCTTCATCGTTGACCCGAAGAAGGAGCACATCTGCGTACAGGAAGCTCACACACTTGGTATACCGTTAATCGGTATTGTTGATACTAACTGTGATCCGGAAGAACTGGATTATGTAATTCCTGGCAATGATGATGCCATCAGAGCCGTTAAGCTGATTGTTTCCAAGATGGCTGATGCTGTTATCGAAGCAAAGCAGGGCGAAGTTTTAGAGGGCGCAATGGAAATCGAGATTCCTGCCCAGGCTTTCGAGACAGAGGCTGTTGAGGCTTAATTAAAACTTTAAAATTGGAGGAAGATGAAATGGCAGCAGTAACCGCAGCAATGGTAAAAGAGTTAAGAGAGATGACCGGAGCCGGAATGATGGACTGCAAGAAAGCTCTTGCAGCTACTGACGGTGATATGGAGAAGGCAGTAGAGTTCCTGAGAGAAAAGGGACTTGCCGGAGCAGCCAAGAAGGCCGGACGTATTGCAGCAGAAGGCATCGTAGCTACAGCAGTAGCTGCTGATGAGAAGAAGGCTGTAATCGTAGAGGTTAACGCTGAGACTGACTTTGTTGCCAAGAACGAGAAGTTCCAGACATATGTTGCAGATGTTGCAGCACAGGCGCTTACCACTTCCGCTAAGGATTTAGATGCATTCATGGAGGAGAGATGGGCTAAGGACGAGACATTGTCCGTAAAGGAAGCACTTGCTTCCCAGATTGCCATTATCGGTGAGAACATGAATATCCGTCGTTTTGAGCAGGTTGAGGAGGCAAATGGTTTTGTTGCATCCTATATCCATGCAGGCGGAAAGATTGGCGTCCTGGTAGACGTAGAGACAGATGTTGTTAACGATGACATCAAGGATATGGCTAAGAACGTGGCTATGCAGGCAGCAGCCTTAAAGCCAATGTTCACCAGCAGAGACGAAGTAAGCGCTGATTATATCGCAAAAGAGACAGAAATCCTTACAGCGGCAGCTAAGAATGAGAAGCCGGATGCCAACGACAAGATCATCGAGGGCATGGTAAAGGGCCGTATCAACAAAGAGCTGAAAGAAACTTGTCTGTTAGACCAGGTTTATGTAAAGGCAGAAGACGGCAAGCAGAGCGTTTCCCAGTATGTTGCAGCTGTAGCCAAGGCTAACGGCGCATCCATCAAGGTAAAGAAGTTCATTCGTTTCGAGACCGGCGAAGGTCTGGAGAAGAAGAGCGAGGACTTTGCTGCTGAGGTAGCTAAGCAGATGGGAATGTAATTTGTTGTCAACGTCCGAATTAAAATCGACCAAATGTCCGTAAAGTTAGACATAAAAAGGTTAAAAAAGGATAGTTTTTTCATAAAAAGAGGTTCTAAGATACAATACAAAGTATCTTGGAGCCTTTTTTTGTTTACCTGCAGGAGCAAAAAACTTGAAAATGGGCCTTCCAAGGAGAAAATAAATGAGAATCCGTGTTTTAAGGATTCCGTGTCCGTCTCAGCCCCGAAATCTTAGCCAGCATTAGAACGTTATTTCTAAGAAAATGGAGATAAAAATGTATAAGAATAAAGGAAAAGATGGAAGAAACAACATATGTGGACCAAATGTGAAAAAATACCGGTTAAGCCTTCCGGAAAAGACTTCACAGAGGGCGTTTGCGGATATGCTGTGCAGTAAAGGACTGGATCTTGATAAAAATGCCATACAAAGAATCGAAAGCGGAGCCAGATTCGTCACAGACGTTGAATTAAAGGTAATAGCAGAGGTATTAGGGGTTAGCAGCGGTGATTTACTGGATTGAATCCCGTATCTGTGTCCGTACCTGTTCCAAAATCATGCTGCAAAGCCGAAAATGGGAAGAAAAAGGACGGAAGAGTGGACACACAGCTTAGCCTGGAGCTAGCGGAGAAGAAATAAGAACCTCTGATTCCGTATCTGGATCAGAAACAGAGCCGGAGACAGTGTGAAAAGCTGAATCCGTATCCGTGTCTGAATTAGAGGCAGAAACAGAACCAGGGTCAGAAAGCATCGCACATTGATAACTGAATAAAGTAGAAGAAACATATAGACTTTTCCCTTTCCCTATAGTATAAGTAATAAAAAGGAAAGGAAGAAGAAAATGGAAAGAGTATTTACTGTTATTCTGATTTTTGTTCAGTAAAGCTGTTAAAATTGCTTCATCTGAAAATAAGAGAATCAGATTACAAAACATGGCTTTGGGCATATACTGTAATCTTTTCGCTAATTGCATTTATAATGTGCTTGTTCTTTAGAAACCAATGGGATATCCCACTTGTATCAGCTGATAATGTGAGCAATTTATTAACGTGGCTTTCAATAGTGATATTTGTATATGATAAGTCTCATGTGTCTGATTCGTAGTATGATATTATATATAAAAGATAAAAAACTGTTATTTCTCCAATGAATAAAGTAACTAATGATAATATGCTAATAGTATCTCTAAAAGCATTAAAAGCCATGAAAGTTAATATTGAGACTAAGTGATATATCGAAATAATAGTTTTGAAAAAATCTGAATGAGTTTTCACAAAATATTTAATCATAGAGTATGCCACCTTTTTACTTTTAGTATGATAGAATTTTCAGTGTTCATAAAAAAATTAGCAATAGGACAGCAAAAATATCTTCTATTTTATTCAGTTATCAATGTTTGATGATGGATAGGATAGGAGTTTTTTCTTTGCTCCAGTGAAGGAAACTGTCTCTGAATCTGTGTCTGGATTAGAGCCGGAGACAGGCTATAGTGAACAGGAGAGCAGGATGGAATTAGATAAGAAAACTTACATTGGAATCGTAACCTATACACTGAAAAGCATGCTGGAACTATCCAAGGAAGAGAAAGAGTATAGCCTTGGCTTAGATTTAATCCATTACTACAAAACAGAAATAGAACCTAAAAACATCATAACAGAAGCTGAATTCAAGTCCCTGTGTGGTGATGTAGGAATAAATCTGGTCTAAAAACCCTGAACCAGAGCCTGGGACGGAGTCAGAATCAGTCTATGATAGACACTAAAGGAGTGGATACGAATGAACAAGTGGAAATATAAGCTTGAATTCCAGGGCAGGGAGCTGCGTGAGCTGCTGGACAAAGACGATACGATGACAACTATAGTTGAAGTATATAACCAGGTAGAAGTCTGTCTGAAATCATTACTGAAGATGCTTGTTCCAAGAGATTCAGAAGAATGGAAGCATGATATCGAAAGCATGATAGAGGATATCCATATGTCATGCCCAGATATAGAAGATCCAGAACTGATTTATAAGGATGAGGAGGCTATATTAAACATGCACCTAAAGGAATTTTACGATTTATGTGACAATATGAGGGTGTGGATTGGTTTGGTAGGTTGTTCTTAAATGGAGATGAAAATGTACCTGTTTCCGACGAAGTACCTGTATCCGTTCCTGGTGAAAGACAAGCCAGGGCAACCTTTTATGTATTAAGGGAGATGTCATAATGAGGAAATCAGAGCTGATAGAACAACTAAATAAAATCCCTGGGGATTTCAATGTCGTCTTCCCTAATGTAGAGTATGGTGGTTATGAAGAAATCAACAGTGTGTATGAAGAAAAATCCCATCACATAACAGAAGACGGAAGAAAAAGATGCCCAGAAACAGGTGCGGACTATTCAGATTACAAAACAAGCAAAGAAAGGCTTGCTGACTTATATAAAGAAGAAACGTGCCAGATTATCGTACTTGATTATCAATCCAGTTAAAACGATAGGCGGATTTAATAGAAGAATCTGCATCCGTATCTAAACCAGGAGCAGGACAGAAGCAGAGCCGGCAAGAGTTTGAATGGAGACATTATGGGTGAATATAAAGTAAAAAACAGCAACGGGGAATACTTTGTCAGCTGGGTAGAGAAGACCCCTGTATTCAACAGTAATAGCATGTTTGGGGAAAGACTTTCGGAGACAGGAGCTTCAAATCTGATCAAACTTCTTTCAGAGGAAAACATCCGTGGATGTGAGTCTGTTCCCGTATCTGTATCAGGGATATAGCTGTCACTAAGCCGGCCTAAAATGCCGTGCATACAGAAATCCTCTAAGTATGAGGGAATATGAGGTAACACTCACAATCAAAGTAGAAGAAGAGATAATGGAATAATACGATGTCATAGAAGATTTAATCTATACATCTGGTGAAGAGGCCCCCTATAGCTTTGACATCAAAAAGGTAGAAGAGAAGTAGGATACAAGGCAGGGCTGAAGGAATGGGCCATGCAGAAGAGTATTGATAACTGAATAAAGCAGAAGAAAGGATGAGGAATCTCTTCTGTTTCATTCAGTTATCAATCAATCGCCTGATATTTTGCTTTTCATGCGAAATAAAAGGGAAGGTGTCTGTTCCTGTATCCGATTCTGAACAGAGACCAGGCAGAACCAGAAACAGAAGGGAGGTTGATGCCATATGGAATGGGATAGCTTAAGTAGTGAAGCCAAAAGAATCCTTAGCTTGATTAAGGATCCTGTCACAGGCGACTATCATCTCGATGCAAATATCTGTGTTCAATTAGGAGCGATGTTTGAAAACGGTGATGTGAAAGAAATGATTACTCAAGAAGTATTTGATGAGATCGTCTCGTCTACCCGCGATGATGATAAGATTAGGGCTCTTGGGAACTGTGATGGCGAACTACTAATTACTATAAAAGAGTAATAATGGATTCCTGTTTTAATCCAACATCTTTGTTTATGTCCGACTTTTAGGACTTTTTGTCACTTTTAATTTGGACAATGACATTTGTTGTTGATGTGCCACTTAAAATAGGCACGTTGGCCCACAAAATGACATCAATTTAAGGCAAAAATGGAAAAATAAGGGACCTAAGGTATGTGAAAACCATACTTTGGGTCCTTTTTTTCGTGCCTGAAATCTCCCGCCGCCCCCGCCCCAGGCATTCCCTGGGGCCATCGGCCGTTTTGCCCGGCACCGGGCCATTCTGCCGCTGAAAAAGGGGAAAAGAATGGGGAGAGAAAAGACTGGAAACCCTTGTAAACAAAGGCTATGGCGGCGGTTGGGGCTGCCTGGGGCCGGAGGGCGAGGGGAGGGGCGAGGAAGAAGGGGGCCAGAGGAAAGGGCTATGAGAGTGCCACAGGGCAAAAATTCTGGATGCAAAAGCAGGAGGCAGAGGGTCGGGAGGCTGCTGTCTGTTATATATGTGCTGTTTTGTGAAAGAATGTGCCTATTTTAAATGGCAGAACAACATAGACCCTGCAACTAATGTGAATTAATTGCAGTTTTTGCATTTGAGATTAGAATTAATTGCAGTTTTTGCATGTAAAAAAGGATTTTTCGGCAAATTAATTCGCTTTCAGGCATCGACATTCCATCCCTCGACTTTGAGGACATCCGCTTCATGTACGGGACTGGGTAAGTGAATCAGACGGGTTTGGGAGGCACAAGAAGCGTTCCTTTCGCAAGGAGGTCCAGACGCAAATCGGGGACATTAGGGAGGACCTCTGGTATCAGCTGACGGAACAGGTCATTGGGCTGCATGGGGAGGCGAGACTCTTGGAGGCGCTGGAGGTGTGGTACAGGGAAGAGATGCATTATCCAAGGTATGGCTTTGATTTGCACAAGGAGGCGTTGGAGCTGTACAGCCACCGGATATTTGACAGTGAGGGATGATTTGTGATAAAGAATTCAAGTGTGAAGTTATATAAGCATATCGTGGTGATTAACTACTGCCATAAAAATATCTCCCCTTCAGATATTTCAGTATTAATCTCATTTTGCCATTCCTTGGAATCTTGTTTATCAATCTACTTTGTTGAAGATAATCGTTTGTTCCTTCATGGAAATCTTGCCGACCTGATAGCCGTAGCCCGTCAGTTCCTTTTTATAATTCAAGAAAGAGTGGTCTATGGGTATGCCTGCAATCTCCTGTATTTCTTCAAAAGTAAGCTTGAATGAGGGGCTTCCGTTTTTCTGTATATATTCCCATAGGGCGTTATATTTGCTCATTGTTTCTTCCCGCTTTCTGTAATTTCGGTTTGTCATATTGATTGTTCAATATATTCTTTTACAGCATTTATCCCTTCAAACTCTTTATACCGGGGAAATCCATCCGCATTACATTCAGAATAAGTTAAATGGAAAATATAATATATGTCTGTGCCTTCGCCATTATCAGCCAGATACAATACATCATCGTTTGAATCACATTTGGCTACCGCCCATATCTGTTTATGATAGAGGAAGTGACGATTGCCGATTTCTTTCTTTAGCTCCGCTGTAAATGTATGATTTGAGAGTGGCAGCATATGCCAGTTAAAATCATCACCATATTTATCGCTTAACTCGCAAAAGACTTCTTCTGCTGTCATATGGTATCCCTCCATTAGTCCCATAGGCCCAATATGTCAAAATCCGTACACTGCAACTCTTTAATTTTTCCCCAGTCCCTTTCCAAAACAATCCCATCAACCTGTTGGGCGTTATACAGCTCATCCAATGATTTGTAGTTGTACTCGCCGCTTGCTTCTTTTGGATTGCCGCACCGCTGAAAAGAGCAGTGGTCGTCATAAATTATAATCATGTATTCATTCGGGTTGTCATGAAAGCATAAGCGTAATTCTGATTCAAAATCATGCTCCTGGATGCTTTTTAATAACAATCCTTTTATCTCTTCAAAAGTGTAATTGGTCATTTTGTGCCCCTTATTGTGTAGGATTGCAGGCTCCGTTGGCAACCGTTCCTTTCATAGAACGGTTCAACTCCCGGCTGTGCGCCAAAATACAGCATGGTTGGCGTATTATCCTTAGCAAGCTGGAGGAGCTTGCTGCCGATACCACGTTTCTGATATTCGGGAAGAACAAGCAGTTCTGTAATTGTGCCAAAGAAATAGCCGTCTGAAAGAATCCGCAGGCAGCCTACAAGTACGTTATTTTCGTAAGCGCTTATGTTCAGTGTTTTTGACAATGCTGACTGCGTTTTCTCTTCATCATAATCTCCAGGCCATACTTTATTGACAAAAGGGATAAATACGGAAGCGTTAAGCCACTGGTCATTCACTTTGTATTCCAATGATTCTCTGGACCTCCTTTCTGGTTAAACTCCCTATTCCTGATAGCCCTCTCATTGCTTCCGAGGCCACACCGGTTTTACAAGATAACATATTATCTATCTGAAAATTCGCTGATGATATGTATTTCCCCGATGATATGCTCATTAAATTCATCCAGTTTTTCGGCTGGGACCCATAACTCCTTATGGTGCGGGCCCCCGACCTGATGGACTTCAAACTGTCCGCAATATTGGTCGTCTACCTCAAACTTTGTGACATAACCTCTGTGGTCTTCATTATATTTTACATTCCAGCTGGAAGCAATCTCCGTTGCGTACTGTTCGTTCAGGACTGGATAAAAAATAGGCTGTTCCACTAATCTCGGTGGAAATCTGCGATAATTGCTTTTCTTTATCAGCTCCAATTCTTTTGAGCCAACAGGTCTGTATAAAATCATTTTTCCTCCTAATGGTCTGTGTTCCGGTTGCATAAACTGAAAGTCCCAGATTTTTATTCGTAGTCAATTCGCTCAATTTTGAAAATTACAGGCCTTGTTCCGTCCGAGCAGCAGGTAATCATGGTGTTTTCTTCTCTCATCCAACCTTTCATGATAGAGCCGCCTTGAAGTCCGGTATAGATATAACGTGAAATAGCGTCCCATGCTTCGGAACAAAATGGCATTTTAGGTCCGCCTGCAACTGTATCTGCATTACCACTGGTCTTAATTAACGTATTCAAACCCATATGCCAGAAATCATCTCTTTCATCATCACGATAAAATACAAATTCATCTCCCACATTATAGCAAGGACAGATACCCGAATTGGGGTCATGGCAATATTGTTGTTGCAATTCAGGATAAAGTTTTTTATCAATGACAGTTATTTTAACTTTATATTTCATATTGTTTTACCTTCTTCAAACTCCGATTTAATAATTTCGCTGTTCACTATAATTCCATATGTCAATCAAGTAATAATTTTCATCGCGGGAATCAAAGCCGGCCTCCAGCATACGGCTTGAATCTGTCTCAGCGAGCAGAAAGACTTTGGTATTTCCATTATGTAACCACAGGGAGGGGATTGCAAGCCGTAAATCCAATAGCTTAATCCTGCACCATATGCCGCAGTAAAAGTAATACTCATCGTTTTCCTTCAACTCCATAGTACCAATGAGCCAGGAATAAACCGTCTCTGCTGGGGATGGGTATGATAACTTGCTATATGGTTCAATATCATTTCCAAAAGTAGTGGTATAGGCGGAAAACATTTCGTTTAAGCCTGGATTTTCATTCTGCTCTAAAATTTCCAGTATGCTGATATCGCTCATTTGTTTTAATTTGTTTTTGGCAGCCTGTACGGTCTGCTTATATGCAATTAGTTTCTGGCGTTCAGTCATTCCATTCGTATCTCCTCAACTTCCGATTGTCAGCCCGGTAAACCGGAAGCTGCCTCAACGTTATTGTAACTCCCGATATGATTCTAATAATTCCAGTAATCTGATCGCCAATGGATTTGAATAGTCCCAGCTATCCGCAATCCCCTTTGGGTAATAAGGATGGAATAGATGGATGTCTCTGATTCGCTCCATTTTATCCAATTCTTCTAAAATTAAATATAGCTGCTTCTCCAAAATAAAGTCAGGGACATTGTCTTTATTTTTTATTTCCTTTTGTACAAGGGCTTTGGTTTCTTCAACCATTGACTGGAACTCATCCATTTATTTGCCTCGCTGGTTTCAATATTACTTTTATATTATCATATACCGCCTAATCCGTCCATGTTTCCTTCTTGCTGCAGAAGTAAGTTCTTTTGTCATTAGAGAATGGGGAAATAAATACAGGCCGCCCTCAGTAGGATAGGAGAGCAGCCTGTTATTTTAATTCCTGGGTGCTGTTGTGTTGGCGATGTAGCTGTAGGAAGCATCCTGGTGGAAATCAGAATATTGACATTTCATTAAGCAGATTTTTTAAAACAACCATCTGTCCCGCTGTAATTGTTACCCCTTTTCCGTACTCTGTATGTTCGCTATTCCATGTTCGTATATCATAAACAGGCTCTTTATTGTCCCACGAAATCAAATTTAGTTCTTTTATCCACCCATTATTTAATGGGGATAGATTACCGATATGCTTGTAAATTTCATAGCGTTTCATATGAAGCACCCCCAGATAAATTACGATTTTCACAGTTCATTTTGTAAAAATTCTTTTTCATTATACGATTGTAACGCTGTATCCTTTTTTATTTTTACCGCGTTCTATGTGTTCTTTGTATCCGGCGATATAAAATGGAATGTTGTCTTCCTTGCCATTCATCACGCGGCCTTTAACCTTTTCCCATGCGCGAATTGATACAAAGAAATCGGGCAATCCAGCTATCAAAAGGGGTTGTTGTTCCTTTTCTGCCCAACGGTATTCTCCGCCATAGTTCCTCCTGGCTGTTTCAAAAACATAACATCCAACCATAGATTCAAGACTATAGAGATTATCTTCATCCCATTCGTAATCACTTAATTCTTCTAACAAATTGTCAACTAACACAAGACTTTCTATGGAATAATCAAAAGGCCCTTTGTCACTAAAATTAGATGTAAAAGCGTCCGCTGTACTGACAATATCATTCATTAGCTGCCCCATATTAAAATTCTCCATTCTCTTATATTCTGCTGTGTGTTGACGTGCATCTAACGTAAAATATAGATTCCATTTTGAATCACTTAACCCAATCCCCGATAAGCGGCCTATTCATTCCAGATATTTGGAGTATCAGATGATTTCGTGTACTGGAAAGCAGAACCGTTTTGCAGATAATCCCAGGTGGAATCTGTAAAAGTGACGGTTGCTGCCTGGCCGTCTGCTGTAATGATGCCCCTGATTGGATTCCCTGCAGCATCGGTCGCAGTAAAGTTCATACCATCAGCCGTCAACTCCCCAATGCCATCACTTAACGAAGTCAGGCGGTAAATTCCTATCTGTACGATATATTTGTTATCATCACCTCTCGCAATTTCAAGATTAGGCTCATTGACATCAGAATCCAGATATTCTCCGATATAAATGGTATCATCTAAATGTGCGTCATTTACATTCGGTTCCTCTTTGTTAATGCCTTTTGTTGCGGATTCTGCATTCACTGAAGCAGATTGTCCGGCGACAACAGATGTATTTGAAGCACAACCGCTGAATAACAGGATTCCTGCATATAATCCGATTATAATTTTAAGTTTCATCCCAAACGATACTCCTGTCAAAATTACTTTTTGTATTTTTTCTTAATCACCAACGAATAAACTGCCATTAAAACAATAGTTTCCACTACAACTCCCGCAACCGAGAAAAATATCCATTTGGAATGACCTGTAAGCAAAGGAAGTCCGAACAGAATAAATACAATGCCATGTGCAACATAAAGTTTGGACATGGTATGATTATACTTTTTTATATCCGTTACCTCAAACATTTTCTTATTTCCCCAGAAACCAATTGCTTTTTTGAAAACCATATGTATACAACCAAACATAAATAAATAACGGCCCAAATGCATAATATGAAAAAAAAGAATATATTTTTTTCCACTCAGATACCTCATCAAATTGGAATTTGTCTGTTACTAATATTTTTTGACAAGATGTGAAATCAATGCTCTACAAGTATTCATTTGTATACATGCATAGAAGTCTTCGGTCACTTTATGACCTTGCCCTACCGTTGTAGCATTATTCGCATCTTCTTCACTTTCCCATAGTACAAAATCAGTCCAAGTATTTTCTTGCACATAATGTTCCCAAGAAATAACCCCTTTTGCTTTAGAAATAACTTCATCATGTAAGCTCTTTGTTTTTTCGATGAACTCCTCATCTGTAACATTCTTTTTAATCTTGTATGAAAATATCCATGCTGTCTTTGCCATATAAATTTCTCTCCTTTGCAACTTCCGATTTCTCATGCAATTCAAGCTGTTAAAAGTGTAACCGATATCCTCAACATAATTTGTATCCTTTGTTATTAATCAAATCCAGGCAGTTTTTTGTTATGTATTCCTTATGTCTGTATTCATATTCCTCCCCGTAGTTTTCGTCCTTCGTGCTTATCAGGATATCTGTAAATTCCGTATAAGGAGCTATCTTTTTCACATATCTCACCAGGGAGTGATACACCTTGGTCAGACAGTCCGGCCTTGGTATATACTTTTCATTTTCATCGTAATATCCAGATATGCAATAGATTCTTGCCCTGTGGATTTCCTTTTTCTGCCGTGACCCGGCAACGCCTGTGGGCTCATTGACGATGGAAGAGTAGCTGGCTTCAATGAGGGCATTCCCGGTTGCAGTATAGCCATAATCCAAACATTCCTTGCCATTTACGGTAAGGACCTCTATGGCTCCTGCCTCCGGAAGATGGAAGTAGTAGCCTGGATAATTGGATGTTCCATAGGGGGTGATGATACCGGCATCCTTGCTTTCAATGACTTTGCCTATCTTAAGGTCCTCTTTTACAACCGTACAGCCCAAGTCAACTGCCATTTGCGCGACCAGCAAAAAGTTATCATAATCCATCCAAAAATTTATCTGTTTTCCCATCCCATCACCAGCTTACTTTGGATTTTTTAATAAAGCCACCTCTATGTCCTCACAATAAATAGAAAAATCGCCGTTTTCAAAATCATATACACGATAACGGGTGTCCTGTTCATAACCGTCCTCCTGCATATCACAAATCGAAAATCCTGACAATACTTCTGATACGTTGAAGGAAATGCTCCCATGAACATTTTTCATGAAGATTTGAATTTTATATAATTCAGCTTCGTCAGCAACAAGAAGCCTTATATTATAAATATCAGTCCATTCCTCATAATCAAACTCTTTCAAATATTCAAGTTTAAGGATATTACCAAAAAGAGGGAGATACCGGTATTGAGCAGGTATTTCCTGGATTACGCTGTCCATCCCTTTTATGTATTTCAAATGTTCCATTCCTGATTTTCTCCATTATAACTTCTTTTTTAGAACATTGCGGGCCATTTAGCAATCGGTTTCCTGAATGCATTTACGTTAAATCAGCATGATTGGAACTTCCTCACATTACATTTGTCAGCCCAGCAGGTTAGAAATTTACTCATTCTATAATCCCTGCTCTTAAATCCCAGTTTTACGTTCTGTCCAACGCCCTTATATACAGGACTTAAAAATAGGGTTATGCTTTCTTTGTTATTTTAATGACTTTGTCATCTGATGGATTCCAAAAATTATAATATATTTCTCCACCATCAGTATTTAATCTGATTTTAAACTCTTTTATTTTCAATATAAATGAAAACACATCTTTTATAGGGCGCTCTCTGCTTTCGGCCTTGGTAATGGTAGTGCTTCCAAGCCATTTCAATGGCTCACCAGAATACATGGTCGCGGAGCATAGCTCATTGTCCAATATCCCCTTTATAGTTTGGACCATCTCTTTGTAGTCAGTGCTGTTGGGATAATAGTGCTCATGGTATGCTCCATATGAAAGTGTGAATTCTTCCTCTAAATCAATATACATTTTATTTTCTGAATAGGGATTGAAGATTGTAATACATACGCCTGTTTCATTCAAATACTCATACTCGCCATTATCATGATAGTGCAATTCATATCTGTACCCGCTTAATAAACCACACAATTCCTGCAATACATCACATGCATCAATGAAATCTTCTTCCATAATTCCCCTTGACCTCCGATACTGAGTCTGGTTAATAATACAACAGATTGGAAACATGGGTGATGATATAAATGAAGCATTAATCTTTATTTCCACTCCATAGCGCCCAGATGTTCAGCAAGGGCTTCCAGTTGGACCTCGTCATTAGCCCCGGCATGAATGTCCGCATAAAATCCATTGCTACGAATCCAGGCGATAAGCCCATTGTCTGAATACATTACTGCAATCCCATACACATGGTACTCTGACAAAAGGTGATAATTTTCATTGCAGAAATTTCCTAATTCCCGTTCAATATTGAGTGTTGTCACAAATTTCCCCTTACATCGTCCCTATGTGTATTTGTTCCTTTAATCAGTTCCTTGACAAACCGGTATTTTGCAGCAAAACAAGTTCTTTTCTAATATTTTATTTAGTCCCACACAATGGCAAAACAACAAAAGCCCTCTGGAACAGGAGGCCTACAGGAAAACAAAGAGTCCATCGAAGATATATCCCATTTCTCCACCCCACCAGAATGCAGCCATTCACATCTTGCAAAGCGCTCCAATTCCATCGCTGGGAGAGAGGTACAGATAATAGGTGATTCTCCTGCAAGAACTAATACCTCTTTCCCATCATACTCTGCAATTTCTGTGTCATCGTGCAGTTCAATGCGTATCCAGGCAATATCCGGTCTTTTCTCAAGATTTCGCATCAGTTCCCAAATTTCAGCAATCGAAGGACGTCCAAAGCCACATTCGTTTGGTGCAATGGAATCCTCTGCTGTATTCCCTTCAAAAAATTCATTAAGTGTCAAAAGAGGGAGGCGGTCATCATTTTCCTCCATCAGTTTTTTGAACGCATCCAATTCTATCATAATTGTGTCACCTCCAAATTCCAATTTATGTTGGTGCGTATCCAACGCAATAATGTTGGTTCCGTTTTGAACCATCAGAAACCAACTCTTATATTAATCCCATTCTATCATAATACGGATATTTCGTCCACGTTGCCATCTCTATTTATCTGCTTTAGGGCAGAACCGTTGCCAGTAGGAGATGGGATAATAAAACCAGGCTACCCTCCGCAAAGGAAGGGCAGCCTGGTGTTTTATTGTTTCCAGTATTCTAACTCCCTAGATAAACTGGAAGTTATCGCCTTATCCGAATTCATAAGTTATCCTGCAAGGTTAGTATAGGTAATTCCTTTTTTTAAAGAGCCGCTAACTTCTACGGCATGTCCCCAGAACATGGCGTCATCGTTATAATAGGCGGTGAAGCTGCCGCCGGAGGTAATCGTAAGTTCTGAGAGAGTAATGCGCTTCGCAAATGTCTCCTCTGTGATTGGCTCGGCAGCCTTGTTTTCCTCATTCTCCGCCATCCACTCGTTGGCCAGCTCTGTGAGCTTCTTTGCTGCAAATTCACGCATAGCTTTGTCCCATGCCTCCCGTTCGGAAACCAGCTTTTTTGCCGCAGTACGGGCACGGCTCCATGAAGATTTGCTTTCCGGGTTGACCTCAAGCATGAGGGAAACCTCCTTGCCATTCCATGAGAAATCAGTCTCAAACATATCGAACTCCCGGTTTAAGGTCAGCGTTCCCAGCACTTTGTCCTCAATGACCACAGGCTTGTTATATTCTTCCAGTACCGTTTCCAGTTCCGGGCAGGATACCGACGGTTCCAACACCCCGGTGACAGCCCAGCTGTTGAATTTCTCCGGGGTGGTATGGTTTGGCACATATTCATCTAACAGCTTCCGGACTCTGATACGGCAAATCTGTTCTTTTCCAAATCGTCCCCAGCCCTCTTCACTGTTTCGTTCCTCCTCGGTGACGGGCCATTCCAGCCGCCCCTCCCGGATATTATTTTCCCCGGTAGCGCAGAACACCATACCTAAAGATATGGCAGTCATCTCCCAAAAATCTCCTTTATTGTTATACCCACCACCGATGCAGTTGCGGATTAGAGCGACCACTTCCTGCTCCTCTGGGGCATATTTCTCGTAAAATGCTTCAAACATAAATATATCCTCCTTTACGATGTTGTCAAAACTTACAGCATCATAACAAATGCCCAAATACTTACCGCAATCAGTACTGCGCCCAGCAGGAAGAAAATCACCCGCCGAGAGCCACGACCGAAGCGGTTGGAGTAGGGCGTCCGGTGGGGTCACAGAGCCAATTCCAGTTCATACCGTAATCTTTCAATTTTCTCAAAAGCTGGAAATTACAAGCCTTGTTCCAACACATCTAAATCCTCATAGTCATTGCTCTACTTCTCCATTAAATTATGATAAAAGCCCTCATCATCCCAGGGTACTTTTTAAGACCACGAACAGTACAATGGCCAGCAGGATAAGAACCAGATAAGCCAGGCCCACTAATTTCACGATTTTCTTTGCCTGGGCCGAACCTTGTGCTCTTATTTTCCTTAATTTCTGTTCCAATTCGTCCGCAGCCTGCTGGCCGAACTCCTTGGCAATCCAGTTTGGGTTATATTTGTCGTTGTTCTTACCATAGGTATAGCTGTTGGATATCTGAACCGTGTTCTTGGTAAGCTCCCCACTGTGATTGTATTTCCGATAGTCATAATAAACGGTGAAGAAGGAGAGGACTGGAATGATTGACGCATACTCGTCCTTTATATGAAAGAAATAGACATCCAGGTTGTCTGTGACTGTAAGAGGTTTTGTGATTTGAGCTATCTGCTTTACACCATCATAAATGGACACATAATTGTTCCTTCCCTTATCAAGGCTGTATCCCAGATAGACCTTCCCTGAACACTCAATGCAGAATTTGCTGTCAAACAAGCCGTTCTGCATGACATAGAAGGCCCCTTCACTGCCATTCCTGCCGATGATTTCAAACTGCCCGAAACGCTGCCCCTTTGTCAGCAGGTATTTGAAGGGAATCGACTCCTCCACGAGGTTGTCGATGAATTTATAGCGGGTAGTATAAACTATTTCCCCGGCAGGATTGGAAAAGGTGAGTTCCCGTAAGTCTTCTGCATTGAACGGCAGGGAGATTTTCATCCACGGGGCTTTTGCCTGGAACAAGAGTTGGCCGTTGGAGGAAACTTCAAATAAATTTTCAATATTTGATTTTGTTTGTTGTATCGTAACCAGCATGGCTGTATCCTTTCTATAGGAAAATATTGGGAAATGCAGATGTCCCGGAATCGCATCTGTTTCCCGATTTTTTACGAAAAATGGAGATTTATTTTATGATGTGTGCAGTAATAATCGTATAACTATAAACGTTGACGGTTATCTTTACACTGTCAATTTCGCAATACCAATTTTTACCTTGTTTGTATATATGGCAATTTTCATCCAACACCTTATTTTTGCAATACTCAACAACGTCTATTATATCTATTTTTAAATTTCTTTTAATTCTATCAACTCCCAGTTCAGTTGTATGAATTTTGTTAATATTATCGAGTAATATTTTTTTATCTTCCATTCTTCTTTTCCTCAAATTCCGATTTACCGAATTTTCCCTTCACATCTATTCCGCTACCTACAAACACCCAAAATGGTCGAGTTGCCGAATTGGTTGTCAGCCCTTTCCGTTTTCCAAAATTCATTCCAAAATCCGTGACATCTAATCCACTGTCTCAAATCTTGACATCTAATCCGAGGTCACAACCTGACACAGATTTTGCAGTGGATATGTTTCCATATAAGAAAACCGGGGCTTTTCAGATGTCGGGGCTTACATCCCAACTTCCGAAAAAGCCCGGAAATACGCCGCTTTCTGGCACTTATTTATCTTTCCTTGACATCAATACTACGCACTCCACATGGCACGATACCTGCTGATTGATGTCAGGTTCTGTGCCCGTTCGCGGAAACATATCCTGTCAAAACGGAAACAGGTCCACAGCCTCTGAAACCGCGCATTCACAGCTGCACGCCGATGCAATCTGTGGCAAAATGACATTCATATCACGGTCTTGACCATCGAAGTCTACGGGAACAAATCGGTATAAGGCCTTTTCTACCTATATAATGCAAGGCAATTTTACACTGCTGCTCCCTGCCACTGTCTCGACCGTTGAGACAGTGAAAGCCTCTCAACTTCTACACAATTCATCCGCTCTGACCACGAATTTGCCATACACTCGCAGGGAGTTGAGTTGCCGAATTTCACCGTCTCGACCTGGAATCCGGTCATCATTTTATCTGTATCACATATGCTCTAGTTTCCATTAGATTTGAACTATCCGGAAATTCCGAATAGTTCATTTAAACTAATTTGCGAATTGGGTAAATACTGTTTTTCCAATTTCGTCCTGTGAATAACCACTACCAGCAGTTATCCAAAATTATCGGATAACTGACCACTCTGGTAATTATGAGTTATTCGAATTTTTCGAATAACTGAATCCTGTTGCAGATAAATGCTATAAATAAACCTTTTCTTATTTTTCAAGCAATTTTATCATTCGCTGAACAATACGTTCACCCTGCCCGGATTCCACTCTCTGATCAAAAGCACCATTACAAAAATGATCTTCTCGTAATAGCATCGTTAACAAAGCTGAACATAAATCATAATCAGCATGTTCCAATCGCTTTAACTCTTCATTGCAATTTATAGGCTCTGTGGTCATGTAATCCCAGTAGTTTGTTTTTAGGTCACCAGTCTCTTCAAGCACCTCATAGCTATTGGTAACATTTATATTTGAGAGCAACTGCCTAAACTTCATTATCTTTTCTTCGTTTGTCATACCTTGCTCCTCTCCGGTAAATCAAAGTGCGTTTCTGCAATGGTATTCAGTTGCTTAGCAATATCCGAAAATGGCAAATTCAAGTCTAATGTTCTGACGGTAATCTGGTTACCATGCATTTGATACACGTTGTCTGGTTGAATTTCCTCATCCGTTTTTGCATACAGCAACATTCCGGAAACCCTGTGATCTTCATCTCCAAATTCATAATCGCGATTCTTCACATACGTGAATATCTGGTACATATTATTCGAATGGAGCGTGTGTTTGTCATACTGCGTTTGAGTTGTGTGACTATAATATTTAGCATCAATAATCAGTACGGTATTGCCTCTTTGTAGATGAATATCACTCTGCATTACCGGCAGCATCGTTCTGATTCCATCGTCCACAGACCAAGGTATCTGAGAAGCACTGACTGACAACTCAGGAAAATGCTTACTGTAATATTCAAGAATAAATTTCTCATACAGCCTACACATACGTTGCTCATCCACAAATGATGCAAGCCTATACTCTCCAGCATCTGTTGTGATAAGCATGCCCTCAATTATCAGCTGACAAATACTTATAAGCATCCTGTAAGTCTGATTATTTCGCTGAAATCTAATTGATGACCACCGTATGGAGGTTGGCTCAAGCGTATCAACGTCGGAAAAGAATAACATCTTCTTTTTCAAATCATCCTTGTACTCCGCCTTAACCTTTGCATTTCGCAGTAACAGCATAACAGCCGTCTTGAGTATTTGATTGAGAAGATTATTCTCAGACAACTCATCGTAATCACATGTCAGTAGCTGCTTACGTGCCAGTCGATTCTTAATTGTTCCCGGCAGGTTAATCTTCCCGCGCATTACCGGGAGCTCCTCCTGACGGTTTATATACTCCCGGTAGAGACCTTGTTTCAGCTGAATTCCAATCCCTCTTGCAAGAATCGCAGCCAATAGATCATACATCTCATCAAACGATTCAACTGCTACATCATCATAGTTTTCCTGATTCAATGTTTGAAAAGCGTATGACAGCATATAATATATGTTTTTGATTAGTATGCTCTTATCTCTTGTCATTGAAACACACCGTGCAAGATGTTCTCCCACCGCTGTAATTTTGAATTTTCATCAAACCAGTATTCACTGAGCATCGGTAAAATATCAAAATCAACAACGTCCTTCATCCATTCTTCTGTACAGTCATCTGCATTGCAGAAATAGCTATGCCCTATGCAGAAGCCTTTACCCAGCGACTTATCCTGAGCTATTTCCTTGTTGAGTTCCTTAATACGCTCAATGAGAGTGTTGAATGTTTCATTTGCAAAGCTATTCTGATAATTGATAAATCCTTCTGAATCAAAGCCTGGTTCCATATCGAAAAAGCTGAATCTACGTCTTAATGCATAATCAATCATTGCCAGACTTCGGTCTGCGGTATTCATCATTCCGATAATATGTAATCTCTTAGGAACAGAAAAGCTCAGGCCATTATATGCAAGCGTTGCTTTTTTATCTCGATAATCTGCCTCTATCAGCATCAGCAGTTCTCCGAAAATCTTGCTCATGTTTCCACGGTTAATTTCATCTATGATGAAGAAATAATCTTTATCCGGATGGTTTGCAGCCTTTTGGCAAAAACGATAGAAAATACCATATTTTAGTTCAAATCCATTTTCCACAGGCTTATAGCCCATCATGAAATCTTCATAAGAATAATTCTGATGGAACTGAACAAATTCGATACGGTCATCATCTTTTTCACCCATCACAGAGTAGGCTAACCTTTTAGCTGCAAATGTCTTTCCAACTCCTGGTGCTCCTTGCAGAATAATGTTCTTTTTCTTTTTCAGAACCGCCGCAAGCCTATCGTATTTGGCTTCTGTCATATAAACTTCTCTTAAAAAATCTGTTTTCTTATATTCGGTATTGCCTTCCCCTGACGGAGCCGGATTTTCCTCTCGGATCATGTCGATGATAAAATCATATTCTCCACGTGTAAGCTTAAACAAGCTGCCCTGTGTCATAGAGAAATATTCCATCTTCTCAAGCTCTGAGCATTCTTTCAACGTCGAAAAATCAATAGGAGAGGAAAGGCCTTCTACTTTCTCAAAATAGATTTTTTGCCCATCTTGTTCCGCACTAACGCGTAGAATTGCAACGATCTGCTTTACTGGTGTCGATTCATAACCAATTACCATATCACCAGCCTTAGCATCTAAGAAGTTCTGAAAAATCCTGCGTTTATTTCCATTATCGTTATAAAGGGTATAGTCCTGAACCTCACCAATTGGCATACTGGACATACTCCATATTTTAGGATTTGCATTTAAAAACCAGTACCGCAAACCTGATGTATCATTCTTCAGAAGTTCTTCTTTTGTAATGTCAAAATAAGGCTTTAAGATATAGTCTTCAAAGAGCTGTGTTTCACTTTTGGGAACAACAATGCAAGTCGAGTTCTCGTTTGGCGTCCACCACTTTTTATTTCCAGAATAGGCACTTGTATCACGGGACTCCGTAATAACCGTGTAACTTCTCTCATACCAGCCATCCTGCTTTTCTGGATTTTCATTTACTTCATCCGAATCAATACGTCCCAAAAGCCGTATGCTGTTTCCACGGCACAAATAGAAGAAATCACCTTTCTTCATTGTAGCCATAAAATCTTCGCCCTGAGATACTTTTGATTTACCCTTTGCAGCAGTATCCTTATGTACCACAATTACTTGTCTTTTTTCAAATGCTGTTGCCTCTACATCAGAAATACAGTCATTACCATGGCTTATCTTCCAGAAATTAGGCTCTAAATTTGCATACAAATTCACCTTAGACAAATCAACTCGTCCTAGAGCTTCTGCAAGCTCATCTCTAAGCTTCCAAACATAAGATCCTTCTTCATCCTTCTTGGCAGCCTTGCCAACATAAAGAACTGGCCACCATCTACTTTCATCGTTGTCCCGCGACATGATTGGGCAGTTTGTTTTATTTACAATCCTTCTGGCCAACGCTGATGATCCTGAATTATAGAAATTCTTGCTTTCACCGTATTTTATCGCAAGCTGAGTGCAGGTAGCCTTCCCTCCATAATCAAGAATGCGCTTCATTATTTCAAGGCTACTGTCTGTAAATATATCCGCATCATTAAGCAATACTTCCCAATCATCGACTGATAATGCAGGAGTATAATCTGTCGGCCACCATTCATCTGATGTCGGTGCGGATTCATCTTTATTCAGGTATCGACTTATAAAGAATCCAACATCAATTGTCAGCGTTTTTAATTCTGGATCTGGATAGCACGTTCCCGTTATTTGTGATGCAAGCATATTTTTGAGTTCTTCATCTTGCTTCAACTCGTCACAGATTTCATTATAGAAAGCAAAAAAATTACGAATGTTATCTGCATACGCACCCTTTTTGAACGTATAATCGCTTTCCAGCTCATTGGAAACTGCCTTGATCTCTGTAAGTTTATAAATGTAATACTTATCCGGATAACGCAACCATAAATAGGTGCATATCGCATTCTCATACTGGTAATGCTGTGCCGCACCATTGCCATATCTTTCGAGAAGACTATTCGATTTCTGCTTGAAAGAATCAATACGTTCATACACATCTTTGCCTTCATCAAAGAGCTCAATGAACATTGCTCTGACTTCTTCCTGTGCTATCTCCGCAAACTTAATAATCATTTTGGCCGGAAAGTTATTTACTGAAGCCAGCAGATTGCCTGTCTGCGATAACGCCTTTGTAAGCATTGCCGCAAAATCATCCGCATTAACATCCCAGTTCACCTGAAAGCATTTTACAGCTTCCCACTTATATTTTTCATCCGGCCACTGTGTCTGTATAAATCGTTTCTTGTATTCAACAAGCGCTGACTTTAATCGCATTTTATTGAACATTGCAAATCACCACCTTATCATTTTGCATTCCGAAGACTCTTGTATATCTCAGCTGAGAAAATACCAAGAACCTGCCGCTTCATCTCATCATTGGAGAGAAGCATGGAGAAGAAGTCCTGATTCTGTGACAATCCCTCAATCAAAGCGTCGTCAATATCATCAAAATAGGAAAACTCAAAATCCTGCTGCGTATTGTTGCGTGCACTTGTCTTCAACTTTTCTGACTTCATCAAGATATCACGAATTTGTAGCATCGCTCTAACCACTAAATCATTGTCATAATTCTTACCAGTGCGGCTGTTAATTTCATCGATGATCTCAGATAGTCTCTTTTCCTTGTCTTCTGTCAGTCCAAAGTGTTCTGCTGTCGGAAGCTTCATAACCGGATCGGCAACGAGATCAGCCAACTTATGCTCTTCGCCCTTCTTCTGTACGAAATTAGTAGCCTTAATCTTTCCATCCAGATTAAAACCACCGCCTGGATGTTTGATATTGATATAAGCCAGCAGATACAACACAAAGTTATATTTCTTATGTAAATCTGTATCTTCAAAACTGGACACCTGCAGCAGAAATTCATAGAAGCGAACAAAGCTTCTCATATCAGCTACGCACTGGCGTTGTGTATTGTATTCATAATGTTCAATCAGCTTCTTGCTCTTCTGAAGGAAAAAGGTCAATCTCTGTTTCTGCTTACCATTCACTTTGTCGGCATACAGGATATCGTTAGCCGCTTCGATATCAGCCGGATCTAATATGCCATAAGCATCAATCTTAGCTTCCAGATCATATACCGCACTCGGTGTTACAGAATTGGCCAGTAATGTCGTTGTATAATATGGTGCGAAAGCAGATTTGATATCTTCATAGCTATTTACAAAATCCAGCACGAATGTCTTTTTATCGTAAGGTGCACAGATACGGTTTAACCGGGACAATGTCTGTACCGCATTAACACCTTTCAGCTTTTTCAGAACATACATGGCACAGAGTTTCGGCTGGTCAAATCCGGTCTGATATTTATTTGCTACCAGGAGAACCTGATATTTATCCGTATCAAATTCCTTTGTAAGACGATCCTCCGGAAATCCATTCAAAGAACTTTCCGTATACTCCTGCTCATCATCCGGAAGCTTTACTTTTCCGGAGAAAGCCACCAATGCATGAATGCCCTCGTATCCTTTCTTCGCAATGTAATCTTCAAATGCCTGACGATACTTTACTGCACTCTGACGAGAAGCGGTAATCACCATTGCCTTGGCCTGACCGCCTAATTCCTGCATAACCGTGGTGCGGAAATGTTCTACAATCACTTCTACACGCTGCGCAATATTGGTATCATGCAATTCTATGAAACGTGCAATCTGGCGTTTCGCATCATTGGTTTTACAGCGCGGATCATCCTCAATTTCTTTGTTAATCTGATAGAACGTTGAATACTCCGTATAGTTCTGCAGTACATCCAGGATAAATCCCTCTTCAATCGCCTGCTTCATGGAATATACATGAAATGCTTCCTTCTGTCCCTTTGTGTTCTGATGCCCAAAAAGCTGAATCGTGGTAGGCTTCGGTGTTGCTGTAAAAGCAAACATTGATACATTGGCCTGCTTACCATTTCGCTTGATTTCACTGGAAATCATATCTTCCACATCCGCTTCCGTATCTTCTCCGGATCCAAGCGTCATCGTGATAGCAGCCATATCTTTACCGGCTGTCGAAGAATGCGCCTCGTCAATGATGACGGCAAACCGCTTGTTCTTCAAATTAGCTACACTATCAACGATATATGGGAATTTCTGAATCGTTGTTGCAATAATCTTTGTATTGCCATTCAGCGCAATCGCCAGGTCCGCGGACACACACTTATCATCCATCACACGGATGAGTCCTGCCTTGTGTTCCATACCCATGATGGCTTTCTGCAGCTGCCTATCTACAACAACTCGGTCTGTAACAATAACAACATTGTCAAAGATAATCTTGTTGTTGGCATCATGCAGTGAAGTTAACCGGTGTGCCAGCCACGCAATAGAGTTGGTCTTTCCGGATCCTGCACTATGCTGAATCAGATAATTCTGCGCTGTTCCATTTTCGCGCACATCCGCCAGTATCTTACGTATAACATCCAGTTGGTGATAACGTGGAAAAATCAGATTTTCCGAGCGCTTCACTTTTCCGGTTTCTTCATCGACTTTTTCTTTTACTTCCACAAAGATAAACTTGCTGATCAGATCGAGAATCGTATCCTTGGTAAGGATATCCTCCCACATATAGGATACACTGTATTTATCTCTAAATGCCGGATTTCCAGCCCCTGCGGTAACACCGTGACCATTCCCCATGTTAAAAGGCAAAAAGAATGTAGCCTGACCATCAAGCTTTGTGGTCATATATACTTCTTCTAAATCCATAGCAAAATTCACAAGAGTTCCCGCTTTGAACCGGAAAAGTCTTGTCTTTGGATTTCGGTCAGTACGGAACTGATAGATGGCATCCTGATAAGACTGACCTGCCGCATTACATTTCAGCTCAAAAGCCATAATTGCCAGACCATTCAGGAAAATAACCACATCGATTCTTTCCTTGTCGCTAGCCCAGACCTCCTCCATCACAGAGAAAATATTCTGGCTGTATTTCTTTGTCAATTCCGGATTAAAGGTAGTCGCGGGCTTGGTATACATGAGCTCAATCTTCTGATTCGAAAGCTCAATGCCATGCTTCAGCACTTCGATCAGGCTGCCTCGTGTTTTCGTAGTCTCCGCATTGATGAAGCTAACAATCGTCTCTTCCAGATCGTCTTTGTAAATCTTGCGCAGATACTCCATGGTATCCGATTGAGTATCATTCAGGAACTTAAAGAGCATCTCACGATCCACGGCATAATAGCGGTCAAATTTCGTAGCTTTACGGACTACAAAACCATTGTCCTTTTCCAGTCGCTCTAACAAGAACTTCTGGTATTCCTTCTCAGAGAGGATGGATGCCTGATGGATCAGGCGCTTATGGTATTCTGCGGCTCTTTTTGAAGTACCGTCGGTATCCTGCTGTTCCACATGAAGCTCAAGTATATTTTTATCATCCATTCGCTTTAAGCCTCCTCTCTGATCCATCTGCCGGTTTTCAAATCGATAAACTCATCCAGCTTGATTTTTCCTTCAAAATCTGCCCCGTATTCACCGGCACGAGTCTGGTCATCAAACTTGAAGCTGTTGTTATAGTATCTACCTGTCTTGGTTTTCCGAATCAGATCATTGTCCATCATAAACTGAATCACACGCTTATGATTCTCAATGTCATCACCATTCAAGTAAAAGCAAATCACTCCCGTCGGAGCGAGCTGCACTTCCATGTCGGTACACTTGCACTCATAGCATATGTGCTCCGCAATGGCCTTCTCGCATATCTGCTGTGCAAAGGACTGATCTTCAAAAAAGTACATCCACTTGCCGCATTTGTGCTTTTCGAGCTTGGTCTCTTCACCGGAAAGATACCAGTACCATCCACCTTGTCTGATCATATAGATGGCACCTCCTTCTTTCCTGTGACGTATTCATAGATCAGGGATTTTTTGTATTCATCCAGCGTTTCTAACTGAGCTTTCTTTTTAGAAATTACAACATCCGTTTTTTCTAAAGTTGTGTCTATGTACTCAACAATGGCAGTTTGTTCTTCTATACTTGGAACTGGATATGGCAAATCAGCGAGCTTATTCCACCTAAGATCACATGAACGTACACGGATGCCTGTGGCCAATGCGACAAAAACATCACTATAAGCCATACTCCGAAGGTAATACATGATATATCTCTTGTTTTGCTTCGTATCCATCACATTAAGAACTGGCGATGCTTTTCCTCTAGAATCTGATATACCGATAGCACCTGCAAAACCATCCATGCCATGTACTACAAGATCACCTGCATCAATACCCTGATAGCCAATTTCTTTATCAGACATCGTAAACCCATCCTCGCGACGATTACTTCTTAAAGTAACTTCGCCATCCCTAAAGCAGGTAATAACACCATCATCCTCTTTAACTGGTTTCTGCAAATATTTGAGAAGGTATTTTCCTCTAATAATGTTCCATGTAGCTGGAATCTCGCCAATCCACTCAATTCCACTGTCCTTCATCTCCGCGTCTGGATTCAACCCCTTGGTTACCGCTTCAGTAATGACGGACCGTTTATATTGTTCCAAGGTGTCAATCTGCGTTTGAATATCAGCGGTCAGTGCATCGATTTCAGCGCATTTGGTGTCAAGAAAATCGGCAATGCGGCGTTGTTCAGCGAGCGGAGGTTGCATATAGTACTGATTTCTTATTTTAGCTTGACTGATATTGGGTTGCCCTCCGCCTTCAGAGACACGCAAAAAATCAGATTTGCACATATATATCCAATAATACATAAACTTTAAGTCATTCTGATTATCTGTCCGAATACAACAGCACGCTTGATTGACACACGCCTCAATCTTCGAAATCGCAATATTTCCAACTGAACCTCCATACATTGCAACAACTATAAAGTCAGGGTTATATACGTGTAATGCTGATAACGAACGCACCGCTGCATTACTTATCATTGTGTTCGTTTTTATGATAGTATCTATGCCATAAATATCTCCGCTCTGAATCCAATTGACATCTTCACTCTCATAATACTGCAAACATGAGCTTGCAGGCGTTGTTCCGCTTCCGATTAGAGACACCGCATTTTTTACTTTTTTTCTTATCCAATCGGAAGGCACTGTGCCAATCCAGCTAACGCAGCTATCTTTCATCTCTCGCATACCATCACCGCCTTACTCGAACAGCTTTGACACACGTTCAGAAACGGAAAGCTCTAGATCCATAAACTTCACTTCCAGTTCTTCACTAGGTGTTGGCTGCTGATACTTGTAGAAATAGCGTGTAAACGGAATCTCTGCACCGGTCTTTATGACTGGTTTCTTTTTGCCTAGATCCTCTTCAAAGAATGCCTTAGCATCCGGGACATGCGGCAGTACTTCTCTCGTCATATAATCGTCGATGCTTTCTTCCCATTTCACCAGCTCTGTATCTTTGGTTTCCTTATCATAGAGAATATTGCCTTTTTTATCTTTCTGAATTTCAGCATTCTTATCCATGGCAGACAAACCATCCGCAATCTTATCAAGCAGTTTCTTGTCTGCTGTTGCATTGGCAAGGACCTTTGTCAGAACCGGCATAAATGCTTTTGGTGAATCATAAACCTGCTCTGATACTGCTGCCTGCAGTGCCGAAATGATTGCTTCATAAACCGGCTGGTTGTTCTGGTAATTTTCCAGTTTTTTTAAATCCTTCCCGGACAGTTCTTCCATATTCTCCAGTTCATCCATCTTAGCCTGATCGTAAAGAGAAGAAAGAGAGCCTTTTGACAGCATTGCTTCAATTCTATCTTCTGTAATGGCATAGCTTCTCTGAAGAGGCTGCATCACCGTGTACTCGCGGTAGATAAATTCCTCATTTTTATAGATCTTGCAATACTCATTTTCAGCGAAATCTGCATATAGCTTCGTGATCTGCGTACGATTTTCCGATGAAATCTCGTTTTTCTTATTGCCCAGTGCCTTTCTCAATTTTCCATAAAAACCAGACGCATCAATCAGCTGAATCTTGCCTTTTCTTTCACGTCTCTTATTCTTAGAAAGTACCCAGATGTATGTAGCGATACCTGTGTTATAGAAAAGATCCGTAGGCAGTGCAATGATTGCTTCAATCAGATCGTTTTCCAACATCCAACGACGAATCTGGCTTTCGCCGGAAGCAGTTCCACCAGAGAACAGGGGACTACCATTTTCAATAATGGCAGCGCGTCCAAAATTATCGTCCATCTTATCTATAGCAGACTGCAAGAACAACATCTGCATATCGCCAGAGCCAGGAAGACCCGCACCCCAGCGACCGTCGAAGCCCTTTGTGTATTCATCATTAACTGCCTGCTCCACACCTTCTGCTGCATCTTTGCCTCCCCACGGTGTACCGAATGGTGGGTTTTCAATGACGAAACGCATCTTGGTTCCCTTGAATCGGTCAGCTTTCATCGTGTCCTGATAGCAAATGTTTTCTGCGTTCTGACCTTTAATCATCATCTCAGCCAAGCAGATCGCATATGATTCCGGATTGATTTCCTGTCCAAACAGGCGCACATCCGCAGACGGATTATAGCGCTTGATGAAGTTGTAGCTGGTGGAAAGCATACCGCCGGTTCCACACGCCTGATCCAATACTGTGATGACCTTTCCATCATCAAAGATATCATCACAGCCTTCTGCCAGCAGAATATTGACCATCAGCTTGATGATGTCTCTACCGGTATAGTGATCACCAGCCTCCGCATTTTCTGAAAATCTTCTGATCAAATCTTCAAAGATGTATCCCATCTTTACATTATCGATTGTCACCGGATTCAAATCCAATTCCGAGAAAGCCTTCACCACACTGAGCAGACGATTGTTCTTGTCCATTTTGTCAATCTGCTTATCAAAATCCAGGCTCTTAATAATGTCCTGAATATTTGCAGAAAAACCCTGAATATAGGATTTGAAGTTCGCTGCAAGATGGTCCGCATCATTTACCAGCTCTGCAAGATCAAATTCACTGGTGTTGTAGAACTGATATCCAGATACACGATACATCGCCTTTGCCGGATATGCCGGATTCGCCTTGAACTGATCTACTACTTTCTGTTTTGTTGGTGCCAATGCACACTCAAATCTACGGATGATAACCATCGGAATGATGACATCCTTGTATTTGTCACTCTGGTAAGTGCCACGCAGCTTGTTTGCGATAGACCAGATAAAATTCACCTCTGTAGAAACGTCAACAGGGGAGTCGTCCCACATTGCGTCAATTGTTTGCTTTTCAGCCATTGCTGCATCCTCCGTTCATCGGGATCAGATATCCCTGTCTAAATCTATTTTAATTCTTACAGTGTCCCATAATCAGGACTCCGTATTCATCATCATTTTGTAATGCTGTTCCTGCTGCATTGCCTCAAAAATCATCTTGAACACTTCTTTTATCTGCTCTGCATCAAATCCCGTCTCTATAATATTGAAGCCGTCCGCAATCAGTGCCGGGCTGCTGTCAATGTAAGAGAGAAGTGCTGACGCCAGTTCATGTTTCGTATAATCCGGCTTACTACCGCTGTTATCTACGAATTTGTCTTTATTGTCGTCAAGGACAATCTTCTGTAAATCAGCTCCGGCATATCCGCAAATTTGAATGAAGTAATATTCCAGAATATGATGTACCACATTCGTAAGTGTATTCACGGTCTTCAATTCTTTGTATTCATCCCACAGTGCCGCATAGGAATTCTGAATCGGATTATAATTTTCCTTATCTGTCGGTGCTGTGTGACTTTGTCTTACACAAAGTTTAATATGCGAAATATTATCTGTTTTGCGTATGAGATAGAAAGATGTACTTCTGTATTTATTTACCTGACGTGGCGTTATCTCATTATGGAAATAGACATTGTGAGTCAGAATAAAGATCTGTTTAATGAAGTTACCTTCAATTTTCTGATTCAAATAATCCGTGTTATTCAGACAGATTTCAACCATTTCGCGCACCAATGCACTTACGATGAGAAGTGCACTGCTATCCATGCTGGAAACCGGATCATCAATCACTACAATCTTATCCTTCACTTCTTTGTCACTGAAACTACCTCTTACAAGGTGGTAAAAATATAAGAAAGCTATGAAATTACGCTCGCCCTCAGATAATTTTTCAGCAATCGTTCCGTCTGGACGAATAACCTCGTATGTATTCTGCACATCTTTCTTTGCACGAAGATAAAACCCCTGGAATCCAGAAGTCTTTAATATTCTGTTGATGCCCTCAATCGTAGCCTCGGTATTAACAACCTGCTTATTCAAGTTGCTAATATCAGTTGTGATATTTCCATCCTTTGTTTTCAGATTATTCAGTTCTGTTTTAAGTGCATTTAATTCCTTATCCGCATTAGCAAGCGTATCATTGTACTCTTTTACAGCATCTTGAAGTACAAAAGCCAAATACTCCCACACTTCTTTGCTGCATTTTGATTGCTGATTCTTCTTATCACCTACCAGAGTATTGTGAGCCTCTATCTGATCATTCATCTGATCGATGATGCTGCCGATTTCCAGCAGTAAAGAATCTGTATCCTCAAGCGAGGCTACCGTAGTCGGCTCTTTAACCTTGGCTTCAATTCTCTGTGTATTGATGGTAATCGCATCCTTGAAGTTCTTTACCTTTGCCTGATATTCATCTGTGTTCAGTCCTGGCAGAACATCATCAAGATTGCTTTCAAATGTGCGCACTAAACTGCTCATTTCAGATACATAAACTGACTGAAAATTACTGATTGCTGCAATATCCTCCTGATACTGAGCATCGAAACATTTGAGCAGATCATCCTCAAATGATACCGGTAATTTTTGCTGGCAGTATGGGCACTTGCCATCCGTTTGTCCGGCAAAATGCGTATGACCTTGTCTTACCCAATCGGTTGCATTTAATTTCTTGATAAAGTTTGCAAAAGGCGTTTCACTGCTGCTAGCAACAACTTTTCCCATTAAATCAAATCCAGGCAGCGAAGCATAAGAAACTTTTCCAGCCTTAGTGAATTTGTCATACTGCTTATCGTCACCGCCCCAGAGAGTCTTTACTCTTTCTTCAAGCGCGCTTCCATCATGATGAACCGGAGTAATCTTTAGAATTTCGCCTGCAAACAGAGCTTTCGTCTTCTTGCCCTTTATAGCTGCATCGAATGTTGGTCTAAGTGTTTTGCTTTGATTCCAGCAGGCTTCCTGAAATACTCCTAAGGCACCTTCTTTTTCCTTTCTTTTTGATTCAGCTACTTCAGACTTCTTTTTATACTCTTCCACAACCACACTCTTATCAGCTTGAAGGGCCTCTATCTTTTTTTGCACCTCTATATTTGTTTCGCAAACGGTAAATACACCAGCCAGATTGCCATAGTTGGCGAAATTGGCATCAATAAATTCTGTGTTGTATGTGAGCACATCATAGTCTGATACTGACTTACCATTTTTCCATTCTATTCCTGTATTATCACGAAGAGACCTGGCTATTGTGGATTTTCCTGCACCATTCTTCCCGTAGAAAAAGTTTACGAAAGTCGGCTCAATTACTTCTCCAGTAAAAGTCGCATCGTTTAAGGTTATTCTTTCAATTGCTGATTGCATCTTTGGCTTCATAGAATACACCGCACCTCTTTTCCTTTATTCCTTAATTTTCCCTGTTCTAACCCACTCATCAACTTCGGAAATTTTAAACTTATATCTCTTACCTGCTTTGTAAAAAGGCAGCTTTCCTTCTTTTATCCATGTTCTGACGGTATCCTGGCTGAGACTCAGATGTACTGCTACATCCTCAAGGTTTACCCATTTTTCTACGTTCATTTCTTCGTATTCCTTGCTCATTTTCTACCTCCATTCATTACTGTCTGCGAGCTGTATTACATAGAGAAAACTTGAATTCCATTTTCTCTTAAAACTTCTACCATATTGATTCTTTTGATTGCCCAATGCATTCGATTAAGCTCATTAAAATTTGAATTTCCCTGCAGACCTAATTCAAATAAAAGCTCATTTAGTTTCTGCTGTGGAATCGAATTCAAAAACTGATAGTATATCTTTATTCCATTATCTTGAACTTTTATATCGGTGATAATTCCATAGTGAGCATAATGCGCTTCATCGGTTTTTCCATAACTATGGTTTTCGGTGGCTATGATTGTTGGAAACGTTTTTATTTCAGCTATAGCCTCCGGTGTCAGTGCAGCATACTGCTTTTTCAATTCGTCTGACGTACTCTCTGTGATAGCTCTCTCTTTATCAACCATCACATGATACGTTCCATCGAGTACATCCCCTGCAACTACTATCAAATTATAGAAATCGAGGTTTAGTGTTACGGATATCGCGTAACCTTGCTGCATCCCCGGTATTGGATTCGTGATCAGAATTGTAGGCCTATATTCGTTTTTCACATTGTCCGCATGAGCAATAAGCGTATTATGATCGCCCGGAAGGTTAATTTCCGTCGGAGTGTTATTTTGTTGAAGCACGGTAGGTTTATTTAACTGAGGCTTATTTTCCATTCTTTTTTCCTCCATAGTAATTATTTACCGTGTCAACATGGTTGTAGAAGCTATTGTTATTGCCGGTAACGTTAAAAGTGAAATTCATTTGCGGAGCTTCTTTTGTACCTTGTCTCTCTACATCCGACTGCTGTTCTTCATATGTCTGTTCCTGATCCGGCTCTACTATTTCAACAATTTCCGAATCTTTGAGTTCTGCTCCAATTTCTTCTGCATAGGTCAGTTTCACATCTTTTTTCCAATCCTCACCCATAGTTCCCTCGTATGTTCTGGGTGCTCTGTTTCTTGTCGGACACCAGAAATCAAAGGTTTCTTTTCCAATCGTTGCAGGATCAGTACGCATAACACAAAAGTGCAGAATTCCCAGCAAAAATGTCTGAAAGCAAAAGCTCTGGCTTTTGACAATATCTGCTTTCGACATGCCTGTGCCATCCTGTAAAGCGTAGAATATCTGGTTTGATTCTATTGAATCATCTTTATCTATCGTATCGATGAGGGCCTTGACCAGCCTCTCGTCTTTTTTTGTACTGTCTTTTACGTGAAGAAACTCATCGCAAAATTCAATCATTCGATTCAGCGCAACTTGATAATTATCTTTCACACATTTGTCAAACTCTGTCAAAGCAACTCTATTGCTAAACGGGAAATAAGTGCCGCCTTTATTCTTACAGCTCTTGTATTCCGACGTATTCCCTTTAATGGTTGTCATCATACTTTCTAGCGGCTCCCGAAAATCAGGCACCAAAACCTTAGATAATCCTATTAATACTTCTGGTTCAGACAGGCCATCCTTCTCTCCCGCGTAATGTTCTCTTACTCCGGCCCGTGGTTTTCTATCCTCAAGCAGTAAGGTGAAGAACGTGCCGCCACAGAGTCTTATATTCTCTCTATTCGTCATTGATTGTCCCTCTTTTTCAAAACACCAACTCTACTAACTCTGCCAACTATGACACGTTAACTCAAGCAACTATTGGATGTCCTTGTGAGCAAATCACAGGGACTTTTTTATTTTGGTGCAAGATTTTCTCTGGTACGCAAATCAGATTAAACCCTAATAAACCTTAATAAAGTATATCACAATCCACACTTCTTTTCAATTGCACGCAACGTTTTGTGATGATAGGAAGATGAGAATTTCGTGATAGCCAAATGCCCCTGCGATTGCTCAACAAAGCCAATCACAGGAGGAAAATTTATGGCAAATCATGAAAATCATAACGCACCATTCATCTATCTTCGCTCTACAGGAGAGAAAATCTCTGTCACAAAGGAACAGCACAATTCATTTTATAAGGAAGCCGACCGCATTCGCCACAAGGAGCAGGACCACGGCAGGTGCATGTGCCCATATCGCTTCATATGGAGATGCGATGGTGACTGCCTTGACTGTGAATATCACGCTGCTGGAGACATCGCCTCTCTGGATCAGCCTCTCTCAGATGGCAATGGCACCCTCGGCGACTATATGCCCGACCGTAGCAAGTCTATGGAAGAAATCATCTCCGACCGTATGCTGTTGGAGCAGCTTTTTGCCAGACTGCGTGAGCTCGATCCGGATGCTGATACCATCATTCAGTGCTGGCTTGATGATTACAAAATCTCAGATCGTGCAATCGCCGAGAAACTCGGCCGCAAGCAGCGCACCTTCGCTGATCAGATGAAGAAAATCCGTACAGAGCTCCGTAAAATCCGTGGCTATTAATCCTACATATCATATGTAGCAATTCATCCCTCTTGGCATCCATCAACCGATGTCCGGAGGGATTTTATATTTTTTCAAAATTTCCCCGCTCAAATCCACCACTCATCTCCAGTGGAAGGTGTAAGGCACGAAACAACACGCCTTAACCATCACAGAAACGGAGGTGAAGCACATGAAGAAGTCCTACTTCGATTCAGGCGGTAACGACACAGAGCTGATTGCAGTACTGAACGCAATCTTCCACGTATCCGCAAGAATGGCGAGAAACATGACAATCCTCGCACAGCAAAGACAATCAGAGAAAGGAGAACGTCGCTATGAGCAAAATGAGCGATATGGCTATGACCATCGAAGAGCTGCGCAGTGCAGCCGCTGCTATTAACGAAGCAGCCAACTGGTTAGCAGAACAGTTTAGTGGCACTGCTGATGAAGCACCTGCCAAAGAGCCTGCTGCCAAGGAAAACAAGAAACCGGAACTGAAGCTTGAGGATGTACGAGCTGTCTTAGCAGAAAAATCCCGTGCCGGGCATACCACTGCTATCCGTACATTACTTCAAAAGTATGGTGCTTCCAAACTATCTGCTGTTGATCCGAAGCACTATGACGCCTTGTTAAAGGATGCGGAGGTACTTGACGATGCCACCTAAAGGACATGCTATCTTATCTGCTTCCTCTTCGGACCGCTGGCTCCACTGCCCGCCTTCCGCAAGGCTCTGCGAGACATACCAGGATAAAGGCAGCGATTATGCTGCGGAAGGCACTGATGCTCATGAGCTTTGTGAATACAAGCTAAAGAGGGCCCTGGGGATGGATGCCAGTGATCCGACAGAGAATCTCACCTGGTACAGCGAGGAAATGGAGGACTGTGCCAATGGCTATGCCGCCTACATCCTTGAAATGGTAGAGGCCGCCAAGGAAAGCTGCGCTGATCCGAAGGTTCTGATTGAACAGCGTGTAGATTTTTCTCGCTGGGTAGAACAGGGCTTCGGAACCGCCGACTGCATCATCATTGCAGATGGCACCTTGAGAATATGCGATTACAAACATGGTCTTGGAGTCCTCGTAGATGCGACCGATAATCCGCAAATGAAGTGCTACGCGCTCGGGGCCCTGGAGCTCTTTGATGACATCTACGACATTGATAATGTCAGCATGACCATCTACCAGCCAAGGCGTCAGAACATCTCCACCTTTGAGATTTCCAAGGACGAGCTGTACAAGTGGGCAGATGAAGTGTTGAAGCCGACCGCTGATCTTGCCTTTGCAGGAGATGGGAACTTCCTCTGCGGCGAATGGTGTGGTTTCTGCAAGGCCAAGCACGAATGCCGTGCCAGAGCCGAGGCCAATCTCACGCTGGCTCGGTACGATTTCAAGCTCCCACCTCTTTTAGAGGATTCGGAGATTGAATACATCCTCTCCCGTGCAGATGAATTAGTCGCCTGGGCATCCGATATCAAGGAATATGCTCTGCAGCAGGCCATCAGTGGCAAGGAATGGGCTGGCTGGAAGTTAGTCGAAGGAAGATCCAACCGCAAGTATTCCAATGAGGAAGCGGTCATCCAGGCAGTTACGGATGCCGGATTTGATCCATATGAAAAGAAGCTCCTTGGCATCACCGCCATGCAGAAGCGTCTTGGCAAATCCAGATTCGATGAGCTGCTTACCGCCTATATTGAAAAGCCCCAAGGTAAACCGACGCTCGTGCCGGAGAGCGATAAACGTCCGGCAATGAACAATGCAAAAACTGATTTTATGGAGGAAAATTAAATGAACAAGAATGTAAAAATCAACAATCCTATGAAGGTAATCACTGGCCCTGACACTCGTTGGTCTTATGCCAACGTCTGGGAGCCGAAATCCATCAATGGAGGTACACCGAAGTACAGCGTATCTCTGATTATTCCGAAGTCTGATACCAAGACCATCGCCAAGATTGAAGCTGCCATTGAGGCCGCTTACAAGGAGGGCGAGGCCAAGCTCAAAGGCAATGGCAAGTCTGTACCTGCCCTCTCTGTCATCAAGACGCCGCTTCGTGATGGCGACATGGAGCGTCCGGACGATCCGGCCTACGCCAATTCCTATTTCGTAAATGCCAATGCAACCTCTGCTCCTGGCATCGTGGATGCAGATCGCAATCCTATCCTCACTTGTTCTGAGGTTTACTCCGGAGTCTACGGTCGTGCCAGCATCAGCTTTTATGCTTTCAACAGCTCTGGTAATAAGGGCATCGCCTGCGGTCTTAACAATCTGCAGAAGATTCGTGATGGTGAACCTCTTGGTGGTAAGGCATCTGCTGAATCTGACTTCGCAACTGATGACGATGACGATTTTCTTGACTAATGGAGGTGCCGAGTATGACTGAGTATCAGAACTTTATGCTTCAGGTATGCTTCGGCTGCACCGTCGGATTCCTAATTGGAATCTGGAGATGCAACATTGCTTTCTTCATCAAGGACCACAAGAAAAAGCGTGCCCAGAAGAAGCGTGAAGCAGAGCTTCAGAAGGAAGCATCTAAGGAACAGGAATAATCTATCAATCCGATGGCGGTGGCCCCACTGCCGCCATCGACATTTTTCGACAAAAGGAGACCATCTATGAATGAATTTGCAGAAATCTTAAATCTATTTATTGCTAACGTCATCGCATACACCTTTTTTGTAGCGGTATATGGCTTCATCATTTATAACGTAGGGAAAAACATTCTCTATCTTATCCGCTATGCGCTGTACTACATCCGTCGTGATATCAAGAAGTACAAATCCAATAAAGATAAACAGTAACACGGCAGGCGGCAGGGATTTCTCTGCTGCCTGTTTTGTAGAAAGGACAATCTCATGAAAACACCCAGTATTGATATTGAGACCTACAGCGATGAGCCTCTTCAGAAGACCTGTGTCTATCGTTATGTAGAGTCTCCCAATTTTGAAATCTTACTCTTTGCCTACAGTATAGACAGCCAACCCGTGCAGGTTATCGACCTCGCCTGTGGAGAACAGATTCCGAAAGAGGTCCTTCTTGCCTTGGAAGACGAAACTGTCATCAAGTGGGCCTTCAACGCTACCTTTGAACGTATCTGCCTCGCTCGCTTCTTAGGTTATCCGACTGGAGAATATCTAGATCCGGAAAGCTGGCGTTGCTCCATGGTATGGGCTGCCACGATGGGACTCCCCTTATCCCTTGAAGGAGTCGGAGCGGTTCTTGGACTTGAAAAGCAAAAGCTCACAGAAGGAAAAGACCTCATCAAATACTTCTGCCAGCCTTGTGTTCCCACAAAAAACAATGGGCAGCGTACAAGGAATCGTCCCTTCCACGCTCCGGACAAATGGGCCATGTTCAAAAAATATAATATCCGTGATGTAGAGACCGAAATGGGAATCCAGCAGAGACTTGCAAAGTTCCCGGTGCCAGCTCAGGTCTGGGAGGAATACCACATGGACCAAGAAATCAACGACCGTGGTGTACGTTTGGACATGGAGCTTGTTGCTGCTGCCATCAAAATGGATACTCGCTCCAGAACGAAGCTGACCAAAACCATGAAGAAAATCACAGAACTTGACAATTCTAACTCCGTCCAGCAGATGAAGGCTTGGCTTTCTGACAATGGTTTAGAAACAGATACCCTTGGCAAGAAAGCTGTGGCAGAGCTCCTAAAGTCTGCTCCTCCAAAGCTCTCACAGGTTCTCAACTTAAGACAACAGCTTGCCAAGTCCTCTGTCCGCAAATATGATGGGATGTAGATCATGCTGTCACAGAAGCCGTAAAATATAAGCACACGACTACCGAATACGGTCTTACCTTCTCCTGCCGAAGCGGCATGCTTTTTATCACACTACCTTCCGGCAGAAACCTGGCCTATGTGAAGCCAAAGCTCGGTACAAACAAGTTCGGCGGCACCTGCATCACCTACGAAGGCATCGGCCCAATCGGGATGGTGAACGATATGTACGCAGAAAGCAGCAATGATGAGTACAAAGGCTATGCGCAGATCGCTACGCAGAAGGATTTCGATGCATTTTAACAAAATGCATCTCACACAATGACAATGTATTGACATCGCCCGAATTTCCGTATATACTATGCTTGAATGGAGGTGTTCTGTATGGCAACAACTAATTTAAATATTCGTACAGACAAGGCAATCAAGGATCAGGCGGAGGAAATCTTCAATGAGCTTGGTCTGAATATGACAACTGCTGTAAATATGTTCCTGAGAACCGCTATCCGTGAGCATGGTATTCCTTTCGAATTAAAACTGGAAGTACCGAATGATACTACAGCCGCTGCCATTGAGGATGGGAGAAAAATGATGAAGGATCCTTCTGCTCCGCGTTATTCCAGTATGGATGCGCTGAAAGCGGCACTTGAAGTATGAAATATGATGTGCAATTTACCAATCAGTTTAAAAAGGATTTGAAGCTTGCCAAAAAGCAAAATAAAAATCTTGATAAGCTGTTTGAGGTAATCGCTATTCTGGCGAATGGCGGTACGCTGGATGCAAAATACAGGGATCTTGACCTTACAGGAAACTACAAAGGTACTCGCGAATGTCACATCGAACCAGACTGGTTGCTCATTTATGAGATTCGTGGAGATGTGCTTGTTTTAATGCTCTACCGACTTGGTTCACATTCTGAGCTGTTTAAGAGATAATCCCAAAATCGGAATTAAATGAACTCAACACAGTGAAGACTCAGGAGGTTTTTATGAATTACGAATGCAATGAATATTCCGTTGCGGCGAAGCCGTCTGTCCGGAAAAATGGAAACCACCTGTCCGGATAGGCGGAAACCGCTTTAGGTTCTTGCTATGTGCGGCGAAGCCGCCTGTATGTTATTGTGCCTGAGATGGATCAAGTCCATAAACCTCCCTCATGGAAATATCCTTTTCTGGGTCAAGACTCATAATCGGAATCTTGTATGAATCGAATGAAATTCGATCCATGATGGCATCTGTGAGAGGGTTGTCCTTACCACCAAGTTTTTGGTACCAGTCTTCCTCAAGATACTGGGAACAGAAGATCGTGGATGAGTGCTTGCGACGCTTATGAATAAGCTCAAGCAGATTGGCTGAGTCTTTTTCAGTAACTCTCATGAGCAGCCACTCATCCAGGATTAGAAGCGTGGGATTGGTGTATTTTTTCAATGCATCTTTAAAGCGGCCTTCATCTCTGGCCTCTTGTAAGTCCAGGAGCAGATCTGGCACACGGACGTACTTAACGCTGTAATAACGCTTACATGCCTCCATTCCAAACGCACAGGCCAGATATGTTTTTCCACTGCCTGTTGCGCCGGTAATGAAGATGTTACGGTATTCTGTGATGTACTCACAAGTTGCCAGCCGTTCGATCAGGTGGCGGTTTACTTTGCGGTTATGACCGTAATCAACTGCCGCAATCGTTGCGTCTGGCTGCTCGAACTCTGCATTCTTAATCAGTCTTTTCAAACGGCTGTTTTTACGGGATGTATATTCGATATCAACGATCATCCCAAACCGATCATCGAAAGGGATCTCCTTCATGGAGATATCCTGCATCTGGTTACGGAATGCATCGGCCATCGATGTCATGTGCATTTCAATAAGCTTGTCAATTGTACTCTGATTTGTCATGATCTCTTACCTCCGTAATAACGGGCACCACGGGTGATGCCGGACTGGGAACTCTCGTTTGTCTGCTTCTGAGGTGCCTCAGATTTAGCTCCACGATCCGCAGCAAGGATGTTCTTGATACTTTTATAGCTGGGTGAATTCGAGTACTGCAGAGCCTTTGCACAGGCGTTTTCAAGCTGCTGTGAAGACTTTCTCTCAGCAAGCTTCAAAAGGCCCATACAGGCCCTGTAAGACTGCTGCTCCACTCTGCCTGAGGTAAGGATACTGTTTACAACTTTATAGGTATTGATTCCAATTGTTTCTGCCCATTTGCGGAAACGGTCACCGTTCCACTCCAGATATTTCTGGTGATCTGGTGGCATATGTTCGAGTACTGTGGAATACTGCCCAGGACGCCCGTACAGGCGTTTGTGGGAAGCAATTCTCCTGAAATCCTTAAAAATTTCAATGGTGGTATCTGTCACTCGCACATCGACCTTATCTTTGATATACTGATAAGGCACCGAGTAGTACATTTTGTCTACGGCGATGTGATAGTTGAACTGTACTGTGGCGGTACGATGTTCAGCTAATTCAAAGCGGGTGGCAGGCAGGGGCATGAGCAATGGCTTCTCATCTTCGAGAAACAGCTTCTGTCGGCTGCCTTCTTTCTTTTGAAACGAAGCCGCGTTGTACTTTTTGAGCTTTTTCCTGATTTCCTGGTTCAATTCTTCCAGAGAGAAAAACTGTTCATTACGAAGCGCAGCTGTGATCCATGTAGAGACATGGCCAACATTTCCTTCTACACTTGGCTTATCCTTCGGGGCACGTACCCGGGCCGGAATGATAGCAGTGTTGTAATGCTGTGCCAGTTCCTCATAGGACTTAATCAGGACAGACTCATATTTGTCACTCTGTTTACGGTTCGTTGCTGTAGGAGCATTGTCTGATACCAGAATCGGCGTAACGCCGCCAAAGAACTCGTACATATGGACATGAGCGGTAATCCATGACTTTTGTTGTTCATTGATGAACGCTTCGACAAAAGCATACTGGCTGTAGGTCATAACACCAACAAAGATCCATGCTTTGGTAATTTCACCGGTATCCGGATCAATAATCTTTGCCGGATCACCAGCCCAGTCAACCTCGATCTGCTGGCCTGCTTTCCGCGGGATGTGCATGGTAGCACGGCTTTTTTGCTCGTTCTGCTGAATGTAATAACAGAACTGGGAATACATCAAAGCATCATCACCATTCTGACTGCATTCTTCGAGGTATTCTGTCCAAAGGAGCTTCTTGTTGACACCATTTTTGAGCAATTCCTTACGGATGTAGTCGAAGTCAGGCATCCGCTTGGTGGATTTCGGAGACAAATCTTTTGGAAACATCCGCTGCTCCAACTCAGCATCAGTGAGTGATTCGTCCAGTGGCCAGCTCAGAGATAATTCATCTGCACGTTTCTGGACCTTTACAACTGTCTTTCTTGAAACCTTGAGGCTTTTCTCAATGTCACGAAGAGACAGACCCAAGGCTGTCAGCCTTAGGATTTCACGATATTTGGTCATATGAAGACCTCCCTCATAATGAATTAGCATCAAATTCGATGCTTACATCCATTATAAGAGTGGTTCCCTAATGACCGGAAGAGCGGTTTCCATCAATCCGGAACAATGGTTTCCTCAATCCGGACAAGTGGTGTAAAAGTACCCGTAATATTCATAAGGCTTAGATGGGATTGCTGAATGGAACAGAAGAGGCCTGGAGGCACAGAGACAGGCGCAGATGAAAAAGGATCAAAGGGACTTGAATAAAAAAGCCCCCGCACAGGTGATTAACAAACCGCCTATGTGGGGGAAAAATCATTTATGGATTATAATTCAGTTTTTACGAAGATATCGTAGATTGCCCGGATCGCCGGCTCAAAATCATCATTTGTAACGCCGATGATGATGTTCAGTTCACTGGATCCTTGGTCGATCATCTTTACGTTGATCTTAGCGTGTGCGAGGGCCGCAAAGATTCTTGCGGCAGTTCCGCGCATTGCCTTCATGCCGCGACCTACGACTGCGATCACAGCGAGGTCGGACTCTAATGTGACAACATCCGGATGAACGGAGCGTTGGATACCGGAGAGAACAGACTGCTCTTTCTCCTGGAACTCATCCTGGTGAACGAGAACGGACATGGTGTCGATGCCGGACGGCATGTGCTCGAAGGAGATGCCATTCTTTTCAAATACCTCAAGAACCTTTCTCCCAAACCCAACTTCGGAGTTCATCATTGCCTTGTCGATGTTCATAGCGCAGAAGCCCTTCTTTCCGGCAACACCGGTGATGGTGTAGTGCGGACGCTTGCTGGTGTTCTCGACGATCATGGTACCCGGATCTTCCGGACGGTTCGTGTTGCGGATATTGATCGGGATTCCGGCTTTTCTTACCGGGAAGATCGCGTCCTCATGAAGGACACTTGCACCCATGTAGGAGAGCTCACGGAGCTCGGTGTAGGTGATGGTCTCGATCGGAGCCGGATTCTCAACAATTCTCGGATCTGCTACGAGGAAACCGGAAACATCTGTCCAGTTCTCGTAAAGGTCCGCCTGGACTGCACGTGCCACGATGGAACCTGTGATATCGGAACCACCGCGGGAGAAGGTGTGGATCGTTCCGTCCGGCTTAGCACCGTAGAAGCCAGGAATGACTGCCTGCTTTAAGGAAGCGAGATGCTCACGCATCTCCTCGTTTGTCTCCTCGGAGAGGAAATTTCCCTCAGCGTCGAAGCGGATCACATCGGCTGCGTCCACGAAGGTGAAACCGAGGTAATTTGCGGCGATGATGCCGTTCAAGTATTCTCCTCTGGAAGCCGCGTAGTCGCGTCCGGCTTTCTTTAAGAAGTTCTCCTCAATTTTCGCAAATTCGAAATCAAGGTTTAAGTTTAAATCAAGACCGTCGATGATATCGGTGTAGCGCTTCTTGATCTGGTCAAGGATGCGCTTATAGCTTTCGCCTGCGCATACAGCGTCGTAGCACTGGTATAACATGTCGGTCACTTTTGTGTCTTTGCTGTCTCTTTTTCCCGGTGCCGACGGAACAACATAGCAACGGGTCTTGTCGGCTTCGATGATTGCCTTTACTTTTTTAAACTGACGGGCACTTGCGAGGGAGCTGCCGCCAAATTTTACAACCTTCTTCATAATCTGTCTCCTGTGTGTAAGTAAATGATATATGCCGGATTCCACCTTAGTGGATTACCTTTGGTGTCGGGAAGTATTCGAAGAATACCTTGGCAACCATCTTGTCTCTGGAAATGTAGTGGTTCTGCCAGTAGCGGGCATCCAGGGAGTAGTTGCGGTTGTCGCCCATCATGAAGTAGCAGTTTTCCGGAACTTCAAAATGGTAAGTTTCATGCTGGTTCATCGGCTCTGCGATGTACGGTTCGTCGAGCGGTGTGTCAGATCCGTTTAAATAGACCTGATCGTCCACGATATCGATCACGTCGCCAGGCATACCGATCACGCGCTTCACATAGTAGATCGTGTGGCCGCGCTTTCCGACTTCGGAACCGCAGGCCGGGCAGGTATCCTGCTTATCGCCCTCTATGATCGCACCGCACTGTGGGCACTGCCAGCCAAAAACGAAGATTGCTACATCGCCGCGTTCCGGTTCAGAGAATTTGTAATGGAGTCTGGAGCCGATGACACGGCTTCCTGCCATGATAGTGTTTTCCATGGAACCTGTTGGGATTTCACTGTTTGCAATGACGAAAGTGGTGAGCACGAAGGCGATCACAGCGGCAGATACGAGAACCTGCACCCAGCTGATGAGCTCTGCGACCCAGCCTGTTTTTTCTTTCTTTTCTTTTTCGTTATTTTCCATATAAATGATCATAACCTCGTTTGACTAATATTTACGGGAAGGATATACTGTAAGAGTAAATACGATTGCCCGTATGCATACAATAAAGAGTTTATGATAAATTGTCAAGTTTCGCAAGGGAATTTCGAAAAAGGTAAGGAAGTTTTTTATTTCCATTAGGAAATCCAGCGAAATCCGTAGACGAAATACGAATAACGAGAAGGCAGCAGCCTGAAATACGGAATTGCGATCCGGAAAATGCTTGCTGTGCAGAGAACATTTTCAGTTATAGTTTGTGCAGGAGAGAACAGCAACCATTTTCACAGATTTATGTTCCAGACTTTGTGATAATACTTGTATCACCAAAGCGAAAATGTTAAAATACTGTTAAGAAAATTGCGGGCGATTATCATCCGCTGATGGATCTGATCATTTTTTGCGGAGCGTGCCAAGAGAAAGGCATGCGGATGCAGCAGGGGGAGTGCTGAATGGAAAAAATCTTATATGATCTGATGGATTGGGCCGGAATCGAGGAACTTGTCTATTCCGAGGCGAGCGATCCGGGACGGCTTTTAGGGGAACATGTGATAAAGGAAGGTCTTCTGATCCAGGCTTTTCTGCCGAACGCGGAGAAGGTGTCCGTAAAGATCGGCGAAGAACAGTTCCCGATGGAGATGGCGGACGAGAACGGCTTCTTTGCGGTACTTTTAGATGACAGGAGAGAGCTGGTTCCGTATCATTTCTGTATCACCTACACGGACGGGGACAACGAGGAGATCATCGACCCTTACAGCTACCAGTTCCACACCGCCTTTACCGAGGAAGAGGTGCGGAAATTCAGTGCGGGGATCTATTATGATTCCTATGAGAAATTCGGGGCACATCCGGCGGTGGAAGCCGGGATCGAGGGCGTTCACTTTGCGGTGTGGGCGCCGGATGCGATGCGCGTCAGCGTTGTGGGCGATTTCAACTTCTGGGACGGAAGACGCCACCAGATGAAAAAGCGAGGTCCGTCGGGGATCTACGAGATCTTTATCCCGAACCTGAAGCCCGGCGCGATCTACAAATATGAGATCAAGACAAAAGCGGGACTTCCGATGCTGAAGGCGGATCCGTACGGAAACTATGCGGAGCTCCGCCCGAATACGGCATCTGTTGTATGGGATATGTCCGGTTACAAATGGAACGATGATGAGTGGATCAAAGAGCGGGCCGCGGCGAAAGACCGCCTAAAGGATTCCCCGATGTCCATCTATGAGGTCCATCTTGGTTCCTGGATGCAGAAAACGGTAGCACAGAATGAGAACGGTGAGGACATCAACGGCAGCCAGTTCTACAACTACCGGGAGATCGCGGAGAAGCTGGCAGCCTATGTGAAAGAGATGGGATACACCCATGTGGAGCTGCTTCCTGTGATGGAACATCCATTGGATGAGTCCTGGGGATATCAGGTCACCGGATACTATGCGCCGACGAGCCGTTTCGGAACACCGGACGATTTCAAGGCGTTTATGGACCATATGCATAACGAAGGGATCGGTGTGATCCTGGACTGGGTTCCTGCCCATTTTCCGCGGGATGCCCACGGCCTTGCAGCCTTTGACGGGACATGCCTCTACGAGCACCAGGATCCGCGCCAGGGATCCCATCCCCACTGGGGAACGCTGATCTACAATTACGGACGTCCACAGGTATCAAACTTCCTGATCTCCAATGCCTTATACTGGGCGAAGGAGTTCCATGCAGACGGAATTCGGATGGACGCAGTGGCATCCATGCTGTATCTGGACTATGGAAAGAACGCCGGGGAGTGGGTCGCAAACATTTATGGCGGAAATGAGAATCTGGAGGCGGTGGAATTCTTAAAGCATTTAAATTCCATCTACGCGAGGGACACAAAAGGTTCTGTCCTGATCGCTGAAGAGTCCACGGCCTGGCCGAAGGTCTCCGGTGATGAGAACGATGGCGGACTTGGATTCGACTTCAAGTGGAACATGGGCTGGATGAACGATTTCCTGGATTACATGCAGTGCGATCCATATTTCCGCCATGACCACTACGGGGAGCTGACCTTCAGCATGCTCTATGCCTACAGCGAGAAGTTCGTCCTGGTATTTTCCCACGACGAGGTGGTCCACGGAAAAGGTTCCCTGGCAGGAAAGATGCCGGGGGACACCCAGGAGAAGAAGTTCGCGAACCTCAGGACTGCTTACGGCTTTATGATGGGGCATCCGGGAAAGAAACTTCTGTTTATGGGACAGGATTTCGGCCAGATGGATGAGTGGAACGAGAAGGCGAGCCTGGAGTGGGGACTCTTGAAATATGATATCCACAGCCAGATGAAGGATTATGTGAAAGCACTGAACCACTTATACCGCATACAGCCGGCGCTTTACAAGATGGATTACGAGCCGGAAGGCTTCGAGTGGATCAACTGCACATACAACGACGAGAATATCGTGATCTTCGAGAGAAAGACGGACAAGCCGGAAGAAACGCTTCTCTTTGTCTGCAACTTTGCCCCGGTGGAACACGAGAAATTCCGCCTCGGCGTTCCGTTTGCCGGAAAGTATAAGGAGATCTTAAACAGTGATGCAAAGCAGTTCGGCGGCAGCGGCATGGTAAACCCGAGAGTCAAGATGTCGAAGAAAGAGGAGTGGGATACGAGAAAGAACTCCATTGCCATCAATCTTGCCCCGATGTCTGTGGCGGTATTCTCCTGTACCCCGTATGAAGAAGAGGCAGAGCCGGAAAAAAAGAAAACGGCGGAGAAGAGAAAGCGCCCGGCACGGCAGCCATCGGTAAAGCTGCCGGCGAGCCCGCTGGATGTGATCTCCGAGAAGGTTGGGCAGATCATAAAGACGGCGAGGGAGAGCCGGCACTGAAATTTGTGCCTGGCTGATTTGGACAGTCAGCGCAGAAATGAAATACAGGACGGAAATATCCGGGAAGCAACAGGTGAAATGACATGAAAGAACATACATTGGATATTCTCACCGCGGCGCTCATCAAATACGGAACCAGAGTCTTCTGGGCGGCGGTCATCGTATTTGTGGGACTGCGGATCATCAGGATCGCCCGCAGGGCAGCCGGTCAGATTATGGACCGCGCCGGGGTGGAGATCACGTTAAAAAAGTTTCTGGACATGCTGCTTCATGCAGTTCTCTTCGGCGTTATGGTATTCATGGCGGCGGATCAGCTGGGAATCAAGACGACTTCCTTCGTGGCGGTCATCGGTACCGTTACTCTGGCATTCAGCCTTGCGATGCAGAATACGCTCTCGAACTTTGCGGGCGGAACCCTGATCCTGCTCCTGAAACCGTTTAAGGTGGGCGATTATATCAGCACCAGCTCCGGTGAAGGAACCGTTGAGTCCATCGGCCTTGTATACACGACGCTCCTGACGACGGATAACCGGGTCATCACGATCCCGAACAGCTCCGTGTCCAGCGCGCCGCTCACAAACCTTACAAGGACCGGAAAACGCCGCCTGATCATCAATGTGGGGATCGGATATTCCTCCGATCTTTTAAAGGCGAAAAACGTCCTGAAAAAGATCTTCGAGGAGAACCCGGGGATCATGAAGGATCAGCCGGTTCAGGTCGTTGTGGATGCGCTGGGAGACAGCAGTGTTGTTTTAAGCGCCAGAGGCTGGACGACCTGTGAGGATTACTGGACAGCGAAGTGGTCCATCACAGAGGCGATCAAGTTAACATTTGACAAAGAGGGGATTGAGATCCCGTACCAGTATATGAATGTAATGATGACAAAGGAACCATAGCGTGAACCGGGCAGAGTATCGGAAAATGCAGGTTACCCGGGGAAGAGAGTTCAACAGGAGAAAACTGTGGACTCTCTTTTTCTGTTGCACAGGAAGAAAGCATATTTTTCATTATATAGAATATATTCCACAATTCAAAATGAATGATTCTTGTTTGCACACTGTGGTAAAACAATAAAGCAGCAAAGCTTTTTCGCATAATGCAACAAAAAACGCTTGCATTTTTGTGAAAATCTGATAGAATCAATGTTAACTTGTTTCTGCGTTGCGGACAAATGTTTGCGGAAAAGAGACGGGTCTTTCTGTGCAAAGATGCCGAAAGATCTATGATTTCAGCAAAAGGGAAACATGCGGAGGCGAAAAACAACAAAAGGAGGGATCGAATATGAAAGAGCATATGGCTGACTGGCGTATCCATGCGCTTGCTTTCGTACTCACCGTAATTGCCGAATTTATCGGCACCCAAAAATTCAGTTTCGGGCCTTTGTCCTTCTCACTGTTTCCGATGCTGTATGTACTGATCCTTGGAGCGATCCTTGGAATCGTAAAATTAATTCCACAGAAGATGATGACAGAAGCATCACCCTATATCGGAATCAGCGTTATGATGCTGACAGCAAAGATCGCATCCACGATCGGACCGAATCTCGGCGCGGTTGTCAAAGCCGGACCGGCGCTGATCCTTCAGGAATTCGGAAATCTGGGAACCGCAGTTTTAGCGCTCCCGATCGCCATATTTGTGTTCCATATGGGACGCGCGGCAATCGGAACCTCCTTCTCTATTTCAAGAGAGAGCTCCCTTGCGGTCGTTGCTGATAAATATGGTCTTGATTCGGATGAAGGAATCGGTGTTATGGGTGGATATATCACAGGTACTGTATTCGGAACCATGTTCAATGGTATCTTCGTCTCCCTGCTCTGCTCCTTAAATATCTTCCACCCGTATGCGCTCGGAATGGCGTGCGGAACAGGTTCCGCATCCATGCTTTCTGCCAGCCTTGCGGCAGTCGTTGAGGCATATCCGGATATGGAAGCGGAGATCACTGCCTACGCGGCGACCTCAAATATGCTGAGCAGTGTGGATGGCCTTTATATGAGTATTTTTATCGCACTTCCGATGTGTGAATTCATGTACAAGCTGTTCACAAAGAACAACAGGCATTATAAAGACGGACTCCCGATCGGCGCTAAGGTGAAAGTCAAAGCCGCCGGGGAAGAATAGGAGGGATCCATATGGACGCAGCAGTATGGTTTAAAAGAATCAAATGTCTTGTCCTTGTATGCATCTTCGCATCCATCGGCAATTTTATCAGTACATCAAAGGCTGGAAACCCGGTAACCCCGCTTGAGGCAGTGCCCGGGCTCGTGCTTCTTCTTGTATGCACGCTGGTGGGCTGTATCATTTATGAGCTGATCAATAAGGTTTCGCCGAAGAATCTCCCGGCAATCGCCTATATCTCATTTATCGCGATCCTGATCACGATCCCGGGTGTCAGCCCGATCGCAGATTATGCGATCGAACAGATTGGAAAGATCGGACTTCTTCCGCTCTGCACTCCGATCCTTGCATATGCCGGAATCTCCATCGGAAAAGATGTGGATACATTTAAGAAACAGGGCTTTGCGATCGTAGTCGTAGCGATCTTCACGTTCGCAGGAACATTTCTCGGTTCTACGATCATTGCCCAGATCATCTTAAAAATGACAGGCGTGATCTGATGATCAGATATGAAAAATAGAGAAACCTGCAGGAATTGAAACCATACAACGCCTGCAGTTTTTTTCATAAGTGGAAATTCCGTACAATACAGTGGTGGCAGTGGATTTTGCCGATCTGGAATGCAAAACATCGTGGTTGAAAATACAGTGCCCTCATGTTATCATTACAATGCTGGTGCCGCCGCATGAAACAGAGCCGCGGACGTCCAATCATAACGATAACGGAGTGAGGTTTCCATGTACCATGATCTTACAAAAGGGAGCATCTCACGCTCCCTTCTTTTATTTGCCCTACCCATGATGGCAGGAAATATTTTGCAGCAGTTTTACAACATCGCGGACACTTTGATCGTTGGCCGTGTCCTTGGAAAAAATGCTCTGGCGGCGGTGGGATCCTCCTACACGCTGATGACATTCCTGACCTCGATCTTTCTGGGACTCAGTATGGGCTCCGGCGCGCTGTTTTCCATCTACCGGGGAAAGGGCGATGAGAGGGCACTGAAGTCCTCCATCGCCCACGCCTGCGGCCTGATCCTCGCTGTAACGCTTGTTTTGAATGTGGTTGCCTATATTTTCATTGATCCGATCTTAAACTTCTTACGGGTTCCTGAGGAGGTCTGGGGCGGTATGAGGGAGTATCTGCTGATCATTTTCGCAGGTCTGCTCGCCACGTCCCTCTATAATTTCTTCTCCTGCCTGTTAAGGGCACTGGGAAACTCAACGGTTCCGCTGGTGTTTCTTGCGGTATCCGCGATCTTAAACATCGCGTGGGATCTTTTATTTGTGGCGGTCTTCCATTGGGGAATCGCCGGTGCGGCCTATGCGACGATCTTTGCCCAGTATGTATCCGGGATCGGTATCCTGCTCTATGTTCTTTTCCGATGCAGAAGCCTTCTTCCGGAGAGAAAGGATCTTCGCTTTGACGGAGGAATCTTAAAGGAGATCGCAGGACTTTCCTCCCTGACCTGCCTGCAGCAGTCGGTTATGAACTTCGGAATCCTCATGGTACAGGGGCTTGTAAACAGCTTTGGCGCCACCACGATGGCGGCCTTCGCGGCGGCAGTAAAGATCGACACCTTCGCGTATCTGCCGGTTCAGGACTTTGGAAATGCCTATTCGACCTTCGTTGCCCAGAACTACGGCGCGGGAAATAAAGAACGGATCCGCCGCGGCACAAAGGAATCCTTTGCCATCAGCACGGCGTTCAGCCTTGTGATCTCAGCGCTGGTCTTTGCCTTCGCGGCACCGCTCATGCAGATCTTCGTGAGCTCTGCAGAGACGGCGGTCATTACCTCCGGCGTCCGTTATCTCAGGATCGAGGGCGCGTTCTATTTTGGAATCGGCTGCCTGTTCCTGCTTTACGGATATTACAGGGCGATCAAGAGGGCGGAGATGTCTGTGGTGCTTACAGTGATCTCCCTCGGAATCCGTGTGTTACTTGCCTACGTGCTCTCTGCCACATTCCTCGGTGAGACAGGAATCTGGATGGCGATCCCGATCGGCTGGATACTGGCAGATCTCACAGGACTTTTATACATGAGGAAGACCTGGTAAAAAGAAAAGGTAACTATTCAGTACCTTCATAGTTACGTGCAAAAATCCATTCCAGATCAGCTTCGCTGATGGGATTTTTGCCTTCCAGCCTATGTTTTCTTACGGTCAGCGCAGCAAGTGCGCAGACCTACTGAACAGTTACAAGAAAAGTTACAAAGAAAGAACTTTTGCAAAATAAGAATAAAAAAATGTTGAATCTAAAAAATACGCTGTACAGGAGAATGAACCCCATGTACAGCGTATTTTGTTGCCGCGTGCCCAGATCTGGCGTTTGATCTGCGCTATCCTGCGGTCAGCGCAGCAGACATATTTAGACTAACTTGCTCAACAGCTTCTCTTTCCTATCGATCATCTCGTCGATCCTCTCGATATAGGAAGCTACATCCTTCACATTCTCCGCGCGTTCCAGACGGTTTTCCGCCGGGAACGTGACTTTCGTGGTGGTTCCGGCACCGCAGGCCACGATGGTCTGCTTTTCCTCCATAATGAGGATATTGTAGATACATGCTTTTCCGGGTGCCGCATAGCCGACATTCTCGAAATTTCCGGCCATATTTTTCTGACGGTACAGGTAATACGGCTCAAGACCCATCTCGCGGGCGTACTTCGCGGTGAGATCGATCATCTCCTGAGTGTTCTGGATCTTTAAGTTCGCGTAGCGCTCCTTGAAGATATTGAGTCTCGCTGCACGCTTGATGGCGAGAGAGTGGACCGTCACGCTGTCCGGGGCAAGCTCTCTGACCTGCTCCATGGTGCTGCGGACGTCATCGATATCTTCCTCCGGAAGTCCGATGATGAGGTCCATATTGATATTGTCAAAGCCAAGATCTCTTGCCATGCGGAATTTTTCCTTCACCATATCCACGGTGTGGTGGCGTCCGATCAGATCCAGAGTTGCCTGCTTCATCGTCTGCGGATTGATGGAGATCCTGGAGATATTGTGGGCACGGAGAACTTTGAACTTGTCTTCGGTGATGCTGTCCGGACGTCCGGCTTCCACAGTGAATTCCTGTACCTTTGAGAGGTCAAAGGTATTCTCGATCTTTGTGAGCAGGGCGTCCAGTTCCTCGGCCTTTAAGGATGTCGGAGTTCCGCCGCCAAAGTAGATCGTATCCAGTGTGCGGCCTTTCATCTTCTCCGCCACATAATCCAGCTCTTTAAACAGCGCCTTCAAATAGAGATGAACCTTCTTCTCCCACGCGCCGATCGGGTAGGAGGTGAAGGAACAGTAGAGGCAGGTGGTCGGACAGAACGGAATTCCCACATAGAGGCTGTATCCCGTCTCATAGTCGATATGGCTTAAGAGCTCCCGCTCCCGTTTCGCGACCTCCACACTTAAGTCGATCTTCTCTTTGCTTGTCAGGTACATGTCCCGCATGAAGGAACGGATGCTCTTCTCATCCTCACCCTGATCAAGTCTCGTCATGGCGATCTTTGTCGGGCGGATACCGGTCAGGGTCCCCCAGGGGAGTTCTTTTCCCGTTCGCTTTTTTAACATGCCGTAAAGCTCTTTCTTGATCGTTGTCTTTGCGTTTAAGCGAACATCGTAGTCGATCGGAAATACGGTCTCATCTGCGACAGTGTCCGCCGGATCCGTGATCTTCAAGCCAAATTTCGTCTCATCAGCGTTCTGTGTGCAGGTTCCCTCCACATAAAAATCCACGTCGTCCTGCTTCTCATGGACAAAAGTCTCACCCGGATAAAACGCCATCAAAAGCTCCCGGATATCCTGCTCATAAGCAGTATCATTCAATAAAATTCCAATCATCCCATTGCCCCCGAAAGAGGATTATACTTCTTTTCAAAACCGATGGTAGTCGTGTCCATATGCCCCGGATAGACCATGGTGTCGTCCGGCAGTGTGGAGAGCAGACGTCTTACAGACTCGGCGATCTGGCGTCCGCTTCCTGTCGGGAAATCTGTGCGGCCGTAGGAGCCTGCAAACAGGGTATCTCCGGAGAAGAGAACAGATTCTTTTTCGATATAGTAACAGCAGGAACCGATGGTGTGTCCCGGTGTTTCAAATACTTTCCATGTAAATCCGGCGATGGAAAGCTCGTCACCCTCCTTCACGGTGACATCCGGTGTGATCGTATAAGGTTCTCTGAAATAGCCTGCCACGAGACTCTTTTGACCATCCGTCAGGACATCGATCTCCTTTTCGCATGCGTAGATCGGTACATTCCAGGTCTCCTTCAGTTCCTTTGCCGCCATGATATGGTCGAAGTGACCGTGGGTCAGAAGGATCGCTTCCGGCTTTAACCCCAGGGATACCGCCATATTGGCGATCTGACCGGCGCCATCGCCCGGATCGATAACGGCAGCTCGTTTTGTCTCATGATCATAGACCAGATAGCAGTTGGTTCCAACCATGCCAACTACCAGAGTCTTGATGCGGATCTCGCTCATAGTTTACTTTCCTCCATTTTCAACAGCATAAAGAGAAGTGCTTCGCTTTTATGCCGGTACAGTTTTCTGCTGTGGTTTTCAAACATTCGTGTATAAAAAGGCCTGCCGTCCGTAGTACCTCCGGCAGACCTTTATCACCGCACTCACGGCGCACTTTCACACACCTGAATGCAGAGTTATCTAAATTTTTATCAGCCCGTGGTTCTCTCAATATCCAGCACGCCGTCGATCTGGCGCAGCTTTGCCATCAGGTTGTTTAATTCTTCGATTCCATGGATATCGAAGCTCATGGTGATCGTCGCCTTGCCCTGCTTATTCACGCGGGAGTTCATTGTCTTGATGTCGATCTCGCGCTCTGTAAAGATCTTGGAGATATCCACGAACATTCCGATCCGGTTATTCGCGAAGATCGAGATCTCTGTGGAGTAGGTTGCGGCACTGTTGTCCTCCTCAACGCCCTGCCACTCTGCGTCGATCAGGCGGCTTCTCTCGATCTCCGGGAGATTTAAGACGTTGATACAGTCAGTTCTGTGGATCGTAATTCCGCGGCCTCTCGTCACGAAACCAACGATCTCGTCGCCTGGAACCGGGCTGCAGCACTTGGAGAAACGAACCGCAAGGTCATGGATTCCCTTTACGATAATGCCGCTCTTTGATTTGCTGCCCTTGATCGGAACCACAGCAGGTTTGTTGTTGTCACCGATGGCATCAAGGATCGTTGCATCGGTCACTTCGCGTTTCAGCTTCTTTGTGCGCTCCTCGATCATCTTGTTGATGACCTGCCCCTCTTTTAATCCGCCGTGTCCGACGGATGCCAGAACGGAATCCCAGTCCTGAAAGGCGTAGCGCTTTAATACTTTATCCACAAACTCCGGCTTATTGATATCGGAGAAGTTGATTCCCTTTGCCTTACAGTAGCGGTCGATCATTTCGCGGCCTTTTAAGATATTGTCAGCCTTCCGCTCCTGCTTGAACCAGGCGTTGATCTTGTTTCTCGCCTGGCTGCTCTTGATGATATTTAACCAGTCACGGCTTGGTCCCTTGGAATTCTGGGATGTCATGATCTCGATCCGGTCACCGTTCTGGATCACATAGTCAATATTTACGAGCTTTCCGTTGACTCTCGCGCCCACCATCTTGTTTCCGACAGCCGTGTGGATCGAGTAAGCGAAGTCGATCGGTGTGGAGCCGCTTGGCAGTGCCTTTACGTCTCCGGTCGGTGTAAAACAGTACACGCTGTCGGAGAACATATCGAGGTCGCTCTTGATGGCATTTAAGAATTCCTTGTTGTCGGACATATCCTGCTGCCACTCAAGGATCTGGCGCAGCCAGCTTAACTTCTTCGCCTCATCACCGGCAGCAACCTGTCCGCTGCCGCTCTCTTTATATTTCCAGTGGGCGGCGATACCATATTCCGCTGTACGGTGCATCTCGAAGGTACGGATCTGGATCTCAAAGGGCTGGCCGTTTGTGCCGATCAGTGTCGTATGTAAGGACTGATACATATTCGGCTTCGGCATCGCGATATAATCTTTAAAACGGCCGGGGATCGGTTTGTACATCTCGTGGATCACACCCAGAGCCGCGTAACAGTCTTTCACTGAGTCCACGATGATGCGGACCGCAAAGATATCGTAGATCTGGTCCAGCGTCTTGTGCTGGTTTAACATCTTTTTATAAATACTGAAGAAGTGCTTGACGCGTCCGTTGACCTCGCACCTGATCTCAGCATTTTCCATGTGGGTCTCGATCTCGGCGATAATGTCATCGATGAATTTCTGGCGCGCTTCGCTTGTCAGGGCGATCTTTTCTTCCAGTTCTTTGTATACATTTGGCTCGAGATACCGTAACGCAAGGTCATCCAGTTCGATCTTGATCTTGGAAATACCGAGTCTGTCAGCAAGAGGGGAGTAGATCTCGATGGTCTCTCTCGCCTTCTCCTTCTGCTTTTCCGGGCGCATGTACTGAAGCGTCCGCATATTGTGGAGACGGTCCGCAAGCTTGATGATAATGACACGGATATCTTTTGCCATGGCGAGGAACATTTTTCTTAAGTTCTCCGCCTGCATTTCCACCTTATCCGCCGACCAGGATAACTGGGTCAGCTTTGTAACACCGTCGACTAAGAGGGCAACCTCTTTTCCGAAGATCTCAGCGAGCTGTTCCTCTGTATATACGGTATCCTCCACCACGTCGTGGAGAAGTCCGGCTGCGATCGTCTCTTTATCCATCTCGAGATCCGCGAGGATGATCGCCACACAGAGTGGATGGATAATGTACGGTTCCCCGGATTTTCGCTTCTGGTCTTTATGGGCATTATCCGCAAGCTGATATGCCTTCTCGATCATGCTCAGATCATCGGACGGATGGTACTTTCTGATGCTGGCAACAAGATCCCGGTAAAGAACATCAGGACTTGTGAAATCAGCAGGCGCTTCCAGCTCGCTTTCGATCGTTTTCAGTTTGTTTTCTTCCATAAAATCTCCCACCTTCATTTTTAGCGTACCATCCGGTCATGTCCGCCGCATAAATCCGTCGTCTTCCCGGTATTTTCGACAAAAGCAGACACTCCTGAAATATACCAATCATTATAAAATTTTTTGGCATAAATTGCAATCGTTTTGTTGCGGTTTTAGACCGCTGCTTTCCGGAAGGATTCCCTGATCCGGGGACTCTTATACGGGGCGTTCCTGATTCAGAATATAAAATGTCTATGACAGACATATCTTATTCTTATAGTGCTACCGAATTAAAGTGGTTGAACTTTAAAGAGCAATGTATTATAATGGAAATGTTAAAATTTTATAAATAAATTAGAAAGGGGTACTCCAATATGGATACAATGAGTCTCACAGCGAAGTATGAAGATGAAATGATTGCCATTCGCAGGCATATTCATAGACATCCGGAGCTTAGCAACAAGGAATATAAAACAACGGAGTTCATCCGCGAAAAACTGACGGAATACGGTGTGGAGATCGCTGAGATCGGGATGAAGACCGGCGTTGTTGCCGTTATCCGCGGCGGAAAACCGGGAAAAACCGTTGCGATCCGCGAGGATATCGACGCACTTCCGATGAAGGAACTCACAGGACTTCCGTTCGCTTCCGAGAATGATGGTGCCTGCCATTCCTGCGGACATGATATCCACACAACCGTGCTTCTCTACTGCGCGAAGGTATTATCAGAGATCCGTGAGGAGCTTGCCGGAACGGTCATGCTGATCTTCCAGCCGGCAGAAGAGCATATGGGAGCCGGAGAGCTTGTCGACTGCAATTTCACGCAGGTTGCGAAACCGGACGCATTTATCGGTCTCCACGTATCACCGGAGATCGATGCCGGAAGCATCGGATTAAAAAAGGGACCGGCAAACGCGTCCAATGATTTCTTTAATATCAAGATCAAAGGAAAGGGCGGACATGGCGCTCATCCGGAAAACTGCATCGATCCGGTCGTAATCTCCGGTTATGTGATCACACAGCTTCAGACCGTGATCTCCCGTGAAAACTATCCGGTATATCCGGGCGTCCTTACCATCGGCAGCATCCACGGCGGAACAGTAAACAATATCATCCCGGATTATGTGGAGATGCATGGAACACTGAGAAGCCTTGATCCGGACTGCCGCAAAAAAATGATGGCTGCCATCGACCGCGTCGTAAAAGGCTGCGCCGAGTCCATGAGAGGAACTGCGGAGGTTGAATGGGAAATCGGAGTTCCGCCGCTCGTAAATGACGATTCCATCATCGAGGCAGTTGCTGAGGCCGCTGCAAAGACCATCGGTGCTGACCATGTTTCCTACGTGAAGAATCCGTCAATGGGTTCCGAGGACTTTTCTGTTCTCTTCCCGAAGTTCGGACCGGGCGCACAGTTCCGCTTAGGATCCGGAAATAACGAGGATCCGAATTCCAGACACGGTCTTCATAACTCTAAAAACGTATTCGATGAGAAGTGCATCCGCACAGGCGCATCCGTCATCATCCAGTACGCTAGAGATTTCTTAAAATAAAGGAGAATACTTATGGAAAACAACAAGAAAAAGCTGCAGATCCCAAGCACATGTGCACTGTTATTCATGCTCATGATCGTCTGCGCCATCCTGACCTGGATCGTTCCGGCAGGTGAATTCGATACAGAGAAAGTGGATAACTTAAACAAGGTTATCGCAGGTACCTATCACACCGTAGAAGCTTCCCCGGTCGGTCCGTGGGCAACTATCATGGCAGTCGTACAGGGATTCTACAAAGCCGCAAAGTTAATGGTCATGATCATGTTTGTCGGCGGTGCCGTTGAGATCCTTGAAAAGACAGGAGCGATCCACGCTGCCTTCGGAAAACTTGCTTCCAAGCAGAACTTAAATGTAAACGTACTTGTATTCTTAGTAATGGCATTCATGTCCATCGGCGGCGCAGCAGGCGTTTTCGCAAACCCGGTCGTTGCCCTGATCCCGATCGGAATCATCCTTGCAACAAACTTAGGATATGATTCCTTCACAGGCTTCCTGCTTGTATACATGGGCGCTTATTCCGGATTCAACGTAGGATGGGCGAACGCCTCCACTATCGGTACTGCACAGCCGATCGCGGAGCTCCCGATCTTCTCCGGTTTCAGTGTCCGTGTCGTATTAAACATCATCAACTTCGCGATCTGCTATTTCTTTACGATCCGTTACATGAAAACCATCAAGGCGGATCCGAAGAAGAGCTTAAACTATGAAGCTGGCATGAGTGCATCTGACAGCATGGGCGCAGGAAAAGATGGAGCGAAGGCGATCGAAGCACATTTAACAACGAAGCACCTGATCAGCCTGATCGGTCTTGTCGTAGCGGTTGCGGCAATCCTGGTTGGCTCTGTAAAATATAATTGGAGCTATGATCAGATCGCAGCTACATTCTTTACACTTGCGGTTGTTGTTGGCCTTCTCAATGGTATGGGTATCAACGGAACAACGAAGGTATTTATCGGTGGCTGTTCCAAGATGGTAAACGCCGCGTTCATTGTCGGCTTCGCAAATGGTATTTCTGTGATCCTTGCAAGCGGAAACATCTTAAATACGATCGTTTACTGGCTGTCCATCCCGATGTCCGGAATGGGTTCTATCCTTGGAGCGAACTTCATGTTCGTCGCAAACCTGTTTATCAACCTTTTCATTCCGTCCGGTTCCGGACAGGCTGCAGCGGTTATGCCGCTTATGGTTCCGGTTGCTGACCTTGCAGGCATCACAAGACAGGTTGCTGTACAGGCATTCCAGTTCGGTGACGGTTTCTCCAACTGCCTCTTCCCGACAGCAGGTACTCTGATGGGTTCCCTCGCAATCGCAAAGACAGACTGGACAAAATACGCAAAGTGGCTTATGCCGCTCCTCGGATGTCAGGTGATCCTCTCATTCGCATCTTTAACGATCTTACAGAGCATCGGCTGGACCGGACTGTAGGAAGACGTATAATATAAGGAAAAAGGACTTCCGTTTCCTGGCGGAGGTCCTTTTTCTGTGCAGGCGGCTGATTACGCCGCTCTTTTAGATGCGGGATGGGAAAAACTCACAAAATAAGTTGACTTATCCATGTCCGAAAAATATAATACTTTTATTAAGGAAAGAAAAAACCCTTGAAAACCTAAGGCAATCAGCGTATTATGGTGAACGTAGGCGTGAAATTGCGCGATAAAGAGAGAAACAGAGGTACCTTTATGGCATTAAAGAAAAAGCCGGTCACCGGCATGAAAGATATTCTCCCGGCAGAGATGCAGATCCGGGATTATGTGCTGAACCAGATCAAAGAGACTTACCGCGGCTTCGGATTTTCCGCGATCGAGACTCCGTGCGTGGAGCACATTGAGAACCTCCTGAGCAAACAGGGCGGCGACAATGAGAAACTGATCTTCAAGATCTTAAAGCGCGGCGAGAAATTAAATATCGAGACAGCAGAGACGGAGAACGATCTGGCAGACGGCGGACTCCGCTATGATCTGACACTTCCGTTATCCAGATATTACTCCAACAACTCCGCAAACCTTCCGTCTCCGTTTAAGGCACTTCAGGTAGGCAGCGTATGGCGTGCAGACCGTCCGCAGAAGGGACGTTTCAGACAGTTCGTCCAGTGTGATATCGATATTCTCGGTGACGCAACGAATCAGGCCGAGATCGAACTGATCCTCGCGACAACGACCGCGTTAAAGAAGATCTGCCCGGACAACAGCTTTGAGGTCCGCGTCAACGACAGAAAGCTTCTCCGTGCGATGGCCGTATACAGCGGATTCCCGGAGGAAGATATCGATAAGGTATTCATCACCGTCGATAAAATGGACAAGATCGGTACGGATGGTGTAAAGGCAGAGCTTATGGAAAACGGCTACTCCGAGGAGACGGCCGATAAATACTTAGAGCTTATGGGGCAGGCAACAAACGATGCCTCAGGTGTCCGCCGTATGGGAGAGATCCTTGCGGGTGTGTTGGAGGACGGTGCAGCTGAGAATCTTGCGCAGATCATGGAGACAGTCGGCGATGTTTCTGACGGAAGCTTCAAACTTGCGTTTGACCCGACCTTAGTCCGTGGAATGGGCTACTACACCGGAACCATCTTTGAAGTATCAATGGAAGGATTCGGCGGCTCCGTAGCGGGCGGCGGAAGATATGACAAGATGATCGGAAAGTTCACAGGAATGGATACACCGGCCTGTGGTTTCTCCATCGGCTTTGAGAGAATCGTTACGATCCTTTTAGACAACGGATTTACAGTTCCGGGCGGAAATGAGAAGGAAGCGTGGCTCTTCGAAAAGGGAATGAGCTCCGAGAAGCTTGCTTCTATTATGAAAGAGGCGATGACTGCCCGCAAGGAGGGAAAGATCGTCCTTGTAGCCCAGATGAACAAAAATAAGAAGTTCCAGAAGGAACAGCTTGGAAAAGAAGGCTACAGTGAGTTTAAGGAATTCTATAAGGAAGACTTAAAGCACTAAGACCGGGAAAAGGACAGCTTTATCTCAGTCGAGAAGACTCCCACCTCTTTTAAGTGGTGAGTAATCTCACGGATGTTCGACTTGAAATTACAATAACATTCAGCGGGTATGTTTTTAAATATTCCAGCTGTATCAGGAGGAAAATCATGGCAGAATCAATGGCAGGCTTAAAGCGTTCCTGCCGCTGTGCTGAAGTCACAGAGGCAAACGTAGGCCAGGAAATGACACTTATGGGATGGGTCCAGAAGAGCAGGAACAAAGGCGGTATTATCTTCACCGACCTTCGTGACCGTTCCGGAATCATCCAGATCATCTTTGAGGAGAGCGACTGCGGCGCTGAGAGCTTCGCAAAAGCTGAAAAATTAAGAAGTGAGTTTACAGTAGCGGTTGTCGGAACCATCGAAAAGCGTTCCGGCGCAGCAAACCCGAACTTAAAGACGGGTACCATCGAGATGAGAGCGAAATCCTTAAGAATCCTCTCCGAGTCCGAGGTACCGCCGTTCCCGATCGAGGAGAACAGCAAGACGAAGGAAGACCTTCGATTAAAATACCGTTATCTTGACCTCCGCCGTCCGGATCTCCAGAGAAACATCATGATAAGAAGCCGTGTGGCTACGATGGTCCGCCAGTTCCTTGCTGATGAAGGTTTCCTTGAGATCGAGACACCGACTCTTATTAAGAGTACACCGGAAGGCGCGAGAGACTACCTCGTACCGAGCCGTGTGCATCCGGGCGAGTTCTATGCTCTTCCGCAGTCTCCGCAGTTATTAAAACAGTTATTAATGTGCTCCGGTATGGACCGTTACTTCCAGCTCGCAAGATGCTACCGTGACGAGGACCTCCGTGCAGACCGTCAGCCGGAGTTCACACAGATCGATATGGAGTTATCCTTCGTTGACGTGGAAGACGTTCTCGAAGTCAATGAGAGACTCTTAAAGAAACTCTTCAAGGAGATCTGCAACGTGGATGTCCAGACTCCGATCCTTCGTATGACATGGCGCGAGGCGATGGACCGTTTCGGTTCCGATAAGCCGGATATGCGTTTTGGCATGGAATTAAAAAATGTATCTGACGTCGTAAAAGACTGTGAGTTCGTTGTATTCAAAAGTGCTCTCGAGAACGGCGGTTCTGTCCGCGGTATCAACGCAAACGGACAGGCTGGAATGCCGAGAAAGAAGATCGATGCTCTCGTTGAGTACGCAAAGGGCTTCGGTGCAAAGGGACTTGCATACCTTGCGATCCATGAGGACGGTTCCTACAAGTGCTCATTCGGCAAGTTCATGAAGCCGGAAGAGTTAGACGCTCTTGTAAAGGCTATGGATGGACAGCCGGGCGACCTTCTGTTCTTCGCAGCAGACAAGAATAAAGTTGTATTCGATGTTCTTGGAAATCTCCGTCTCGAGATCGCAAGACAGTTAGACCTCTTAAAGAAAGACGACTTCAAGTTCCTATGGGTAACCGAGTTCCCGCTCTTAGAGTACTCTGAGGAAGAGGGACGTTATGTTGCAATGCACCACCCATTCACAATGCCGATGGAGGAAGACCTTCCACTTATCGACACTGATCCGGGCGCAGTCCGCGCGAAAGCCTACGATATCGTATTAAACGGTACGGAGCTCGGCGGCGGATCCGTCCGTATCCATCAGGATGATATCCAGGAGAAGATGTTCGAAGTTCTTGGTTTCACAAAAGAGAGAGCAAGAGAGCAGTTCGGCTTCCTGCTTGACGCGTTCAAGTACGGAGTACCGCCGCACGCTGGTCTCGCATACGGCCTCGACCGTGTCGTTATGCTTATGGTAGGTGCAGACAGCATCCGTGACGTAATCGCCTTCCCGAAGGTAAAAGACGCGTCCTGTCTTATGATGGAAGCTCCGGCACCGGTAGATCCGAAGCAGCTTGAGGATCTCGATATCGCGATCGTTGAGAAGAGGGACGAAGAATAAAGATAATAAAGAGACGCTGAATAATGGAAGCGCTGTGCAGAAAAACTGCGCGGACGCTTCCATTTGCTATATTGGAAACAAAGGGAGAGAAATATGAAAAAGGTATTGAAAATAACAGCAGTGACCACACTGCTGAGCCTGGGACTGGCATTTTCCTCATATGCCGGACAGTGGAAACAGGGAACTGGAGCAAATGCCGGTAAATGGTGGTATGACGAGGACAATGGCACCTACGCAACAAATGGATGGCGCTGGATCGATGGAGACGGGGATGGAATTGCGGAGAATTACTGCTTTGACCAGAGTGGCTGGCTGTATGTGTCTACGGAGACACCAGATAAGAAGACGGTGGATGCCAATGGTGCACGAACACAGGATGGAAAAGTTGTTACGATGAATGTAAATTCCGGGGATACGACTTATACTGTGGATGGAACAGGGACACTGGAACCTAAAACATATAACGGAATAGAATTTAGTCTGGATAATTTAGGCTATAGTAACATGGCGATTGGAAGTATTATGTATCCGAAAGCGAACTCTGTTACAGCTGAACATATTTTGGAATACAAAAGATATTATGAAACCGGAACTGACAATTATTGGTTGGGAGCTAAGCAAAAGGAACGCGTAAATGCTTTTATTTCAGAATGGAAAAGTAAAAATATTAATAATTCAATGACGGAGGATCAAAAGGCACGAAAGATTTACGATTGGCTTGTTGACAATGTGACATATGATGCGCAAGAACCGTATAATCAGTCATCTTATGGTGCGTTTATAGATAGACGATGTGTCTGTGGAGGTTTCGCAAATGCGTTTATGTCATTAGGAAAAGCTTGTGGACTTGATGTAAAATATGTATTTGAAATTGAGCATGCATTCAATATTGTTAAATTAGATGGGAAATGGTATGCAGTGGATGCAACAAAAAAATATTATAAAAATAAGGATACGTCGTCAGCTTACTATTATAAAGATATACCAGAAGGAGATAGATCTATAGAGGAAAAGGTGCAGAAAAGGGAAAATAAGGAATCTAAACGAATAGAAGAAATAAAAACAAGTAATGAAAAAAATATGGAGAGAGCTAAGAAAAACTTTGAAAGCGGAGCGGTATTCCAAGCAGATGATGAAAAGCTGATTCCATCGCTGTTACAATACATCAATGAACAGGTGAATACAAATGTAAAATCGAGTCAGCCTATTACTGCTGTTATATATACAGGGGGAAGAAATTTTCAGGAATTCAATAAACAGAGATTTTCGTATAATGGTTTTACAGGAAAACTTGATGAAGTTATAGAACATGAAATAATCGGTAAAACGATTAATGGCTATTACATAGGAAATTATTCCAATTGTGTAATTGATTATCAGAAAAATAAGGGAACAGATGGAACATCTATATTTGTGACAACATGGAAAGACAAAGACGGAAAAGATTATATAATCTTCAGAGTAGCACTCAATCCTAGAGACAGAGTGACGGCTTCAAAAGGAGAATAATACAGTTCTCCCGCCTTCATGAAACTGCCTTTGTGAAATGTTCGTGAACTTATAGAAATCCCACTTATTATCTGCTAAAATATAGCTGATGATAAGTGGGATTTTTATGCACACATGTATGATGCCGGTAGCACCGAATCGACTGGTTAATATCTCAAGTGTGTTGGAATACGCTTCTGTTCTTATCGGAGTGCATCAGGTAAAATATATGGAGGTACAGACAATGGATGCAGTAAAAATACTTATGGTCGATGACGAGGAGAGAATGAGAAAGCTCGTTAAAGACTTTTTAACGATTAAAGGATACCGCGTTCTGGAGGCAGGAGATGGCGAGCAGGCTATTGATATCTTCTTTAAGGAAAAGGATATCAGTCTCGTGATTCTGGATGTCATGATGCCGAAAATGGACGGCTGGGAGACATGCAAGACGATCCGACGCTACTCTCAGGTTCCGATCATTATGCTGACAGCGAGGAGTGAGGAGCGGGATGAGCTTCTTGGATTCGAACTCGGCGTTGACGAGTATATCACAAAACCGTTCAGCCCGAAGATCCTTGTGGCGAGAATTGAGGCGATCCTGCGTCGTGGCAGCGGTACATCAACGGGTGAGATTCTGGAGGCAGATGGAATCCGCGTGGATAAGGATGCCCACGAGGTGACTGTGGATGGAAAGCCGGTGGATCTCAGCAACAAGGAATTTGAACTCCTTACCTATTTTATGGAAAATAAAGGAATCGCCCTCTCGAGAGAAAAGATTCTGAATAATGTCTGGAATTACGACTATTTCGGAGATGCGAGAACCATCGATACCCACGTAAAGAAGCTGAGAAGTAAACTTGGTCCGAAAGGCGATAATATCAAGACTATTTGGGGCATGGGATATAAACTCGAGGTGGATGGATGATGAAATCGATACGATCCAGACTGACGGTCACGTTTATTGGCCTGATCGCTGTGATCCTGGCAGTGATCTGGGGCGTCAATAAGTGGTGTCTGGAAGATTTCTATGTAACAAAGAAGGTACAGGCGCTAAATGGCGCCTACGAGGCCATCGACTCCCGGATCGAGGAGAACAAGGAAAACGGGATTTCCATCGAAGACGCCATGAGAAGAGAAAAGGATGCTGACGGAAATATCACGGAAGGAAATTTGCAGCGCCTGATCCGAAATTTCAGCGACAGCGCCAATGTTTCTGTCCTGATCATTGACAACAGCACGGAGGATGCGACGGTCTATTCAACATCCCGTGATACGAAGTTTTTAAAGGACCGCATTGACCGCTATATTTTCGGCTGGGCAAAGGCCAAGTACACGATTCTGGAGGAAAACGACCAGTATAAGATCCAGAAAACATACGATCCTCAGCGGGAGAGCATGTACTTGGAGAGCTGGGGATTTTTCTCCGATAACAGCACTGCCTTTATCATGAGCGCACCGCTGTCAAGTATTGGTGAGAGTGTCCGCCTCGCGAATCAGTTTCTGCTCTATGTGGGAATGATCGCCGTATTGATCGGTGCTCTGGTCGTATATCTGGTGGCAAAACAGATCACGATGCCGATCTATAAGTTGTCGAATCTTTCGGAGCGCATGTCAGATCTCGATTTTAATGCGAAGTATGAGTCTGGAAAACATGATATGGAAGAGATTCAGGTTCTTGGAAACAGTATGAACACATTGTCAGAGCGTCTGGAGGAAACGATCTCAGAGCTTAAGTCGGCAAATAACCAGCTCACGAAGGACATCGAAGAGAAGACAAAGATCGATGAGATGCGTAAAGACTTTATCGCAAATGTCTCTCACGAGTTAAAGACACCGATCGCCCTGATCCAGGGATACGCGGAAGGTCTTCAGGAAGGAATGGGCGAGGAGAAGGAAAGCCGCGACTATTATTGTGACGTTATTGTTGATGAGGCCAACAAGATGAACAAGATGGTTAAGCAGCTTCTGACATTGTCTTCTCTGGAAAGCGGAAACGATAAGCCGGTGATGGATCGTTTCAATTTGACGGAACTGGTTCGCGGCGTTGTGAACGCGTCGAAGATCCTGCTCGAACAGAATGAGATTCAGGTGGATTTTGATGCTCAGACGCCGATTTATGTATGGGCGGATGAATTTAAAATCGAGCAGGTAGTCACAAACTACCTGAGCAATGCAATCCATCATATCGATGGAGAGAAAAAGATCATTATCAAAATGCTTCCGGAAAACAACATCGTCCGTGTATCTGTCTTTAATACCGGAACCCCGATCCCTGAGGATGCGATCCCGAATCTCTGGACGAAGTTCTATAAGGTAGATAAGGCGAGAACCCGTGCCTACGGCGGAACCGGAATTGGTCTTTCCATTGTAAAAGCGATCATGGATGCCCACAACCAGCAGTATGGCGTGAAGAACTGGGAGAATGGCGTGGAGTTCTGGTTTACGCTGGATGGGAGCAATTCATAATATTATGGTAGGAACCCATATGGAATCTGGCAGGAGCAGCTTTTGGCTGCTCCTGTATTTGCTCTTGGCGATCAGGATGATACATTATATTGTATCAATTGAATATATAATATACAATATATAGCATTCTTGGGCTGGACTTGTAATGATATCGCAAAACATGTAAAAAGAAATGAAAAAATATGTAAAAAACAGTTGACTTTTGTCCGGGGATTTGATATTATAATACTCGCCTTGAGCGACAGGGCAAAACTTATTAAGAGTCATTAAGAAAACTTCTTAATCACTCGAAAAAAGTTTTAAAAAGTTCTTGACAAACCGGAAACGGTATGATAGAATAAACGAGTTGCCGCTGAGAACGAAAGCGACAACGAAACAAAGTTCCTTGAAAACTGAACAGTATGTAAAACCCTGAAAATTCTTATAAAAATGGTCTTTGGTTTAGACCATGAATGAGAACATTCAGAACAAAACCTAACAAAACAGTAGAACGGTTTAAAAATTAGCCAAGCTAAGTTTTGAACCTGGATACAAACACTTTAACATGAGAGTTTGATCCTGGCTCAGGATGAACGCTGGCGGCGTGCCTAACACAT